>ERZ1643251.2103-NODE-2103-length-20944-cov-10.907990_pt1 | contig 20944 bp, 15 predicted proteins | sample MGYA00579261_ERZ1643251 | MGnify/ENA primary metagenome ERZ1643251 (study PRJEB29033, sample SAMEA4952267) | chicken gut metagenome | biome: Broiler Chicken; feature: Gastrointestinal Tract; material: Caecum | place: Ireland | collected 2018 | study: Broiler... | reverse complement strand
ACTAAAGCAGGACCTCTCTCATTTTGAATCGTCCACTAAAGCAGGACCTCTCTCAATGGGAATATACATCCCTATATAGTATATGTACAGAAAGAAATAAATGTGCATATACTCTTTTACGTAATTAAATAATACTGCTAATTTACCACTTTGTCAATAGTATCCTAGACATAAAATACTACTGCTTTTGCAAATTTACACTGCATGCTTTTAAATGGGATAATATAAAATTTGTATATAAAGGAATTTCCCATCCGGCGTACTTGACGGCGGCGGCGGAACATAGTATTCTAAAAAATAAGCGAGTATACAACGCAGTCCATGGGGAAACGGGTGGAAATCCCGTGCAGTGCCGCTACTGTGACGACGCCTTTTGTCGGAGCCAGACCACCGGTGGACTGTCTTTCCTTCCGCGCCGCGAGTCACGGCTGCCGGAGGCTGCCGGTGAAACCGCACGCCCCCGGGCGTGCGGTTTTTTTGGCGTGGGTATGGGCATTTTCAGAGAAAAATGGGGAAATTGACCAATGAATATCCAAATGATCGGCATTGACCATACGACGGCCCCCGTGGAGATCCGCGAGAAATTCTCCTTTACCACCAAGGTGCAGGCGGCCCTGATGGAGCAGGCCGCCGCCCTGCCGGGCGTCCTGGGCGTCATTCTGCTGTCCACCTGCAACCGGACGGAGCTGTGGGTCCATTGCCGCCCCGATGTGGAGCCGCCCCTGTGCGACTGCATCTGTCAAATCGCCGGGACGGGAACTGAGCAGTACCGCGACCGGTTCCGCAGCCGCCGGGGTGAGGAGGCCGTGGCCTACCTGTTCGGTATGACCAGCGGTTTGCGCTCCCAGATTTTTGGCGAGGACCAGATTCTCACTCAGGTCAAGGAGGCGCTGGACAAGGCCCGGACGGCCCTCCATACGGACACGGTACTGGAAGTCCTGTTCCGTATGGCCATCACCGCCGCCAAAAAGGTCAAAACCGGCATGCAGACGGCCACCGCCGACACCGGCGCCGTGGGCTACTGTCTGGAAAAGCTCCGGGGCGAGGGCTACGACTTTATGGGCCGCCGCTGTCTCGTCATCGGCAACGGCAAAATGGGTAAGCTGGCCGCCCAGGCCTTGCGGCAGGCCGGGGCCCATGTCACCGTCACCGTCCGCCAGTACCGCAGCGGCGTGGTGGAGATTCCCGTGGACTGCGAGCGCATCGACTACGGCCGCCGCATGGAGCTGCTGCCGGACTGCGATATGGTGGTCAGCGCCACCACCAGCCCCAACACCACTATGAAATATGAGGATGTTTCCGCCGCCGTCTGGAAACCGGGCCTGATTTTCCTGGATTTGGCTGTGCCCAGAGACATTGACCCCCGCATTGCGGAGCTGTCCGGCGTCCGCCTGTTTGATATCGATTCCTTCCACGCCCCCCAGTCCGAGGAGCGGACCCGCATGGAGGAGGAGGCCCAGGCGGTGCTGGCCCAGCAGATTCAGGAGTTTCTCACCTGGTATGACTGCCGCGACCGCATCCCCATGACCAACGAACTGGCCGAAAAATGCGCCGTGGATTTTCTCGTCCGTGTGGAACCGGCCATCCGCCAGACCCATTTGGACAGCGAAGCGGCTTCGGCGCTGCGGGTCCAGCTGGAGGACGCGGCCAAAAAGCACTTCCGCCGTCTGCTGTTCGCCGTCCGGGACGAGGCCGGGGCCGCCGCTTTCCGCCAATGTCTCGACGCTGTGGAGAAATTCTATGACCAGGCGTAAATTCCCCCTGTATATCGATTTGGACGGCAAGCCCGTGGTATTGGTGGGCGGCGGAACCATCGCCGCCCGGCGGGCCAAAACCCTGTCCCAGTTCGGCGTGGATTTGACGGTGATTGCGCCGACCATTGATGATTCCATCCGGGCTTTGCCCGGCGTGACCTGTCTGGAACAGCCCTGGGACCCGTCGTTGTTGGGGCAGGCCGTCTTTGTGCTGACGGCCACGGACTGCGAAGCCGTCAACGCTTCGGTGGTGGAGACGTGCCGGAGCCGGGGCATTCCCGTCAACGACGCCTCCAACCAGAGCCGCTGTGACTTTCAATTTCCCGCCGTGGCCATCCGCGGCGACGTGGTCGTCGGCGTCAATGCCGGCGGCACAGACCACTCCCTGGTACGCCGCGTGGCCGCGGCCATCCGGACGCTATTGGAGGGCGAACTATGAAACAACTGCGCATCGGCAGCCGGGAGAGCCGGCTGGCCGTCATTCAATCGGAACAGGTGGCCGACTATCTGCGGTCCCAGGGCGTGGACGCGCCGTTGGTGACCATGAAGACCACCGGCGACATTATTTTGGACCGGACATTGGACAAAATCGGCGGCAAGGGATTGTTTGTCAAGGAGCTGGACAAGGCATTGCTGGATGGCCGCAGCGACCTTTCAGTCCACTCCACCAAGGATTTGCCCATGGAGATTCCGCCGGAGCTGCCCATCGTTGGCTTTTCCAAGCGGGAAGACCCGCGGGACGTGCTGGTGCTGCCGGAGGGCTGCACCGAATGGGATAAACGGAAACCTGTGGGCTGCGCCAGCCGCCGCCGGATGCTCCAGTTACAGGACCTCTATCCGGAGGTGACCTTTGAGCCCGTTCGGGGCAATGTTCTGACCCGGCTCAACAAGCTGGACGCTGGGCAGTACGGCGCACTGATTCTGGCCGCCGCCGGTCTCAAGCGGCTGGGTCTGGAGCACCGTATCAGCCGGTATTTTTCCACCGAGGAGATGATTCCCGCCGCCGGACAGGGCATCCTGTGCATTCAGGGCCGGGCAGGGGAGGACTATTCGGCCTTGGCCGGATTTCTTGACGACGGGGCCACGGCCTGCGTCACCGCCGAGCGGGCCTTTGTGACCACGCTGGACGGCGGCTGTTCCAGCCCCATTGCGGCCTTTGCCCATCTGGATGGGGAGACGCTCCATCTGCGGGGCCTTTATTATAGCGAAGCCCACGAAACCCACACCGTGGGGAGCATTTCCGGCCCCGCCGCCGACGCGGCAAAGCTGGGCGAAACATTGGCCCTGCAACTGAAAGAACAACTGGACGGAGGAACCCAATGAGCGGAAAAGTATTTTTGATTGGCGCGGGCCCGTCGGACGCGGGCCTTTTGACCTGCAAAGCCAAGGAAATTCTGCAAAGTGCCGATGTGGTGGTGTATGACGCCCTGGTGGGCGAGGCCATTCTGGCCATGGTGCCGCCGGAGGCCGAATGCATCAACGTGGGCAAGCGGGCCAGAAACCACACCCGCAGCCAGTGGCAGATTAATGAGATTCTGCTGGAAGAGGCCCAAAAGGGGAAACGCGTGGTCCGGCTCAAGGGCGGTGACCCGTTCCTGTTTGGCCGGGGCGGCGAGGAACTGGAGCTGCTGGCCCAAAACAATATCCCCTTTGAAATTGTGCCGGGCATCACGTCGGCCATTGCCGTGCCCGCCTACAACGGCATCCCCGTGACCCACCGGGACTTCTGTTCGTCCCTCCACATCATCACCGCCCACAAAAAGGCAGATGAACCCTTGGATATCGATTTTGACGCGCTGGTGCGGACCAAGGGGACCCTGGTCTTCCTGATGGGCGTCACGGCGCTGCCCGCCATCTGTCAGGGATTGCTGGACGCCGGTATGGAGCCGGATATGCCCGCCGCCGTCCTGCACCGGGGCACCTCGGCCCGGCAAAAGCGGGTCGTTGCCACCGTGGCAACGCTGCCCCAAGCGGCGGCACAGATGGAGGCTCCGTCGATTATCGTCGTGGGCAAGGTCTGCGCTCTGTCCCAGGAGTTTGCCTGGGCTGAACAGCGGCCCCTGTTCGGCAACCGCTATCTGGTGACCCGGCCCCGGGAGCGGGCGGGGGTCCTGGCGTCGCGGCTGCGGGACCTGGGCGGCGAGGTGGTGGAGTTCCCCACCATTGAGCTGCACGCCATGGACGGCGTCTCCCTGGACGGTCTCGACGACAGCACATGGCTGGTGCTGACCAGTCCCTCCGGCGTCAAGATTTTCTTTGACCTGCTGAAACAGCAGCACAAGGACGTCCGGAGTCTGGCCCATCTAAAAGTGGCGGCCCTGGGCAGCGCCACGGCCAAGGAGCTGGAGCAGCACGGCATTCTGGCCGATTTGACGCCCGCCACCTATGACGCCCGGAATCTGGGCGTGGCCCTGGCGGCCAAACTGCAACCCGGCGACAAGGTGTTTATTGCCCGTGCCAAACAGGGGAGTCCCGAGCTGACGGAGCAGCTCAACAGCGTCCCCTGGGCCGATGTGCTGGATGTGGCCACCTATGAGACAGTGCTGACCCGCCCGGCCATTCTGGAGCCGTTGGAGCTGCTGGATGGCCGCACCTGGGCCGTGTTCACCAGTGCCTCCACCGTGCGGGGCTTTGCCGCCGCCGCCGGTACCGAGGACCTTTCCCAAGTCAACGCCCTGTGCATCGGCAAACAGACCGAGGAACAGGCAAAACAATACGGCATGACCACCAAGACCGCCGCCGCCGCCACCATGGACGCCCTGGTAGAGCTGGCCCTGGCCTGTGCCAAGGAGGAACATTAAAATGGAACTGATTCATCGTCCCCGCCGTCTGCGTAACGGCGAGATTCTGCGGAAGATGGTGCGGGAAACCCGCATGGACAAATCCTCCCTGATTTACCCCACCTTTGTGGTGGAGGGGGAGAATCGCAAGGAGGAAATCCCCTCCATGGCGGGCCAGTACCGCTACAGCATCGACCAGATGCTTTTTAAGGCGGAGGAAATGCTGGAAGCCGGCGTCAATAAGTTTATGCTCTTCGGCATCCCCGACCACAAGGACGCCTGCGGCAGCGAAGCCTATGCCGAGCACGGCATTGTCCAGGAGGCCATGCGGGCCCTGAAAGCCCGGTTCCCGGAGCTGTACCTGATTGGTGATGTGTGCATGTGCGAGTACACTTCCCACGGCCACTGCGGCATTCTCCACGGCCATGACGTGGACAACGACGAAACGCTAACGTACATCGCCAAGATTGCCCTGTCCCAGGTGGAAGCGGGCGCGGATATGGTGGCCCCGTCCGATATGATGGACGGCCGCATTGCCGCCATCCGAGCGCTGCTGGACCAGAACGGCCACACCAACACCCCCATCATGTCCTATGCTGTCAAATATGCGTCCTCGTTCTATGGACCGTTCCGGGACGCCGCCGAGTCCGCCCCCAGCTTTGGCGACCGCAAGGCGTACCAGATGGATTGGCACAACCGGAGAGAGGGCCTCAAGGAAGCACTGTCCGACGTGGAAGAAGGTGCGGATATCCTGATGGTAAAGCCCGCCATGGCCTACGGCGATATCATTTCCGATGTCAAGGCCGCAACCAATGTACCCCTGGGCGCTTACAGCGTCAGCGGCGAATACTCCATGGTAAAGACCTGCGGCAGCCTGGGCTATGTGGACGAAACGGCCATCATGTGCGAAATCGCAACGGCTGCCTACCGGGCCGGTGCGGACATCTATCTGACCTATTTTGCAAAAGAACTGGCCAAGGCCATGGATGAAGGGAGAATTGGGTAATGGGCAAATCGGAAACCCTGTTTGAACGGGCAAAGGCCGTCATCCCCGGCGGCGTCAACAGCCCCGTCCGGGCCTTTGGCTCCATCGGTATGTGTCCCCGGTTTATCGCCTCGGCCAAGGGCAGCACCATGACCGATGCCGACGGCAAGACGTACATTGATTATGTTGGCTCCTGGGGTCCCATGATTCTGGGCCATGCCCATCCGGCCATCGAGGAGGCCGTGGTGGAAGCCGCCCGGCAGGGCTTGAGCTTCGGCGCGGCTACGGAGCGGGAAGTGGAGATGGCGGAGCTAATCTGCCAGCTGGTGCCGTCCATCGAGATGGTCCGCATGGTCAATTCCGGCACCGAAGCCGTTATGAGCGCCATCCGTGTGGCCCGCGGCTTTACTGGCCGGGATAAGATTATTAAGTTTAACGGCTGCTACCACGGCCACAGCGACGGTCTGTTGGTCCAGGCCGGTTCCGGCGTTATGACGGCGGGCGTCCCTGACAGCGGCGGTGTTCCCAACGGCTGCACCAGAGACACCCTGACGGCCACCTATAACGATTTGGACAGCGTCAAGGCGCTGTTTGCAGCCAACCAAAACGAAATTGCCGCCATTATCGTGGAGCCGGTGGCCGCCAATATGGGCGTGGTGCTGCCCCAGCCGGGATTCTTGCAGGGCTTGCGGGACATCTGCGACGCGCACGGCAGCTTGTTGATTTTCGACGAGGTCATTACCGGGTTCCGGCTGAAAATCGACGGCGCCCAGGGATTCTTCGGCGTCCGTCCCGATTTGACCACCTTCGGTAAAATCATCGGCGGCGGTATGCCTGTGGGCGCCTATGGCGGACGGAAAGACGTGATGGGAGTGGTGTCGCCCCTGGGTGCGGTCTATCAGGCCGGTACCCTCAGCGGCAACCCGGTGGCCATGGCGGCAGGTCTGGCCCAGCTGAAGCTGCTGCGGGACAATCCCCAGTGGTACGAGGAGCTGAACCGGACCGGCGATTGGTTCTATGGACAGATGGAGCAGGTCCTCCGGGAAGCCGGCAAGGGCTACCAGGTGAACCATGTGGGCTCCCTGTGCAGCGTGTTCTTCACCGATACGCCGGTGACCGATTACGCATCAGCCAAGACGGCGGATACGGCGGCCTTTGCGGCCTGTGCCCGGAACTATTTCGAGCATGGCATCTACGTGGCCCCGTCCCAGTTTGAAGCCATGTTCCTGTCCATGGCCCATACCAAGGAGCAGCTGGAGCAGACGTTGGACGTCCTGAAAACATACCTTCACACCAAAAACTAAAAGTTTTACTCAATTTTTTTCAAAAAATTGCGGTTTCCAAAGGCAGAGCCTTTGGTCGCTGGCCGCAGCCAGCGAAACACCCGCCCGCCGCAGCGGGCGAAACCCCCATGAAATCCAAGAAAGGCCCGCGGCAGAAGAAATGTGTTCTGCAACGGGCCTTTCTCTATACAACAACACAGTCCATGGCACGATGGACCGGGAGGGAAGAGACAAGTTCTAAAATGAACGGCAAAATAATCTATTTGAGCAGGGCGATGTTCTGCGTCCTGTTGATTGCAATGGGACTGTATGGGGTCTTAACCTATTTTCCAAAGGGCAATCTGCGGGAAACGCCCGTTTCCGTCCATCTCCTGACCAGCGGGGAGGTGGACGGGCGCTATATTACTATTTCAATGCTGCGCGTGACCCCAGGCTTTCTCAATCCGCTCTATGTGGAGGTTCCGCTGGCAGACGGAACCATTGAAAGAATGATATTTTCCGGCAGCAAGGAAGAAAAAGAGAACATTTTGCAGTTGCAGAACGAGAAAGATTTGGAACAGGAAGGGCAATCCGGCGCTGGGGGTGGCCGGTCCTTCCTTTCGGTGGACTATACCGGTATGTACCAGGATCCGGAATTCAAGGAAGGGGCACCAGCGCCAATCACGTTTGGAGCGCATGGGGATGCTTTCCTTATTGGAGTTGTCCTGGCCGGATTTGGATTGTGCGGGCTGATCGTGGCGCTGCTCCACCTGCTGCGAAAACCGAAACTGGTTCCGCTGTTTGAGCTGCAATCGGTCTACTCCCAGGGACAGCTGGAGCGGATTTTGAAGGAGCGGCCCATTTACCGGAATATCTGGCTTACAGACCGTGGGCTGCTGTGGATGAGACAGGAGCGGGTAACACAGGTCAATTTTCATGATATCACAGGGATAGAGTTGGAGAAACAATTGGTCAACCATATTTACACCTGGCATATCAAACTCACCAACCGCTTTGACGCGGTGGCCAACACGCCCAACTTTGAAAGCAGGGACATTACTGTGGCCTTTGCCCGATACCTGATGGCAATGGCGCCGAGGGCGGAGGTGGGAACAACGCTACAGGCTCTCCAGCTTGCCGCCCATCCCGCAGGGCAGGTAGGGAATGCCGTATTGCGTCAGCAAGTTACCCAAGACTTTTACCAGATTTTACAGGAGGCCCAGCGCAGGCACAGAAAAGAAATCGTGTCGATTGGGACCGTCGGGGCACTCCTGGTGGGGGGATTGGTGCTGCTGGCGGGAACGGGTCTCTTGCTGCCCAAACTCATACGCCGTGTGCTGCTGACCGGCGATGTGGATGCCCTGGGGCTTCTGGACGCCGTGCTATACTCCGCCGGTATCCCTCTGGCGCTTTGCGGGATTCTGTCCGTCATTCTCATAGTTTGGGTGATACGCTGCCTGAGACGCTCCGGAAGCTATGCCAGAGGCGGAGCCATTGCAAGTCTGCTGCTGGGCAGCACGGCCATACTAATCGGCTTTATGGGTGTGCTGTCGGATGTGAGTGTTCAGGAGCTAAAAGACGCTGCCGCGGACAAGCGGCAAATCCAAAGCGGAGCGCTGACAGAGACGGAGGTCCGTCTCACCGGCGGCAGTCAGACCGATGCAGAGACGCTGCCGAACTTGACGGAGGAAGTGGGCTACACAATCAGCCGGTTGAACGGAATCCCTGTTGACGGGAACCAGGAGCAGACCGTTTCCTACTATTTTCCGTATGCAGTGGATTTGACACCCTATGAGACCACCGCCGCCACAATAGTTCGGATTCAGCACACGGAACACTGGAACCTGATACTCAATATAACAGCGGCAGAATAAAAACCAGCGGCAAGCAAGAACCGCCGATTCTATGTCGGAACTTGGTTCCGATACCCTGGCCCACAAGAAAACCCCCCGGCGGGATTCCGCCGGGGGGCTGTTTCTGTTATGGGTTCAGGGGTTCGACTGGGATTAGTCGTAAACCAGAGTAGCCATATCGGGATCGTCGATGTTGGTGGCGTCGTACCACTTGGCACCGGTGTCCACGTCGGCAACTTCCTCACCGTTGGCAGCGGCAACAGCCAGAGCCACGGCCTGATAGCCGATCTGGACGGGGTCCTGGGTCACGGAGCCGATGAACCAGCCGTTACGGACAGCGTTCTTCTGAGCGGAACCAGCGTCGAAGCCGGCAACGACCAGACCCTCGTACTTGCCGCCCTCACCCAGGTCGGAACCGTCGGAGGTAGCAGCCAGGAAGCCGGTGACGGCGCCTTCGTTGGAGCAGAAGATGGCGGTGATGCCTTCCATGCCCAGCAGAGCGCTGGCAGAGGTCTGGAGGGAAGTGGCCTCAGTGGTGGCGGAAACTTCCACGCGGATGATGATAGCGGGGTTCTCTACCTTCTTCTCCCAAGTGGTGTGGCCTTCGATGGAGACCTTGCCGGGCTGGTAAGTCTCGGCGATTTCAGCCATCTTGTTGACGAAGCCGGTGGTACGGCCGGTGACGGAAGCGGAGACAGCGTCCTGAGACAGGCAGCCGATGACAATGGGAGCGTCGGAAGTGGCGTTCTGCATGGCGGCAACGACGGTCTCATTCTCGCCGAACTTCTCAGCGGCGATGGCAGCGGCAGCCTCGTTGTCGGTGGCAGCGGTGGCCTTTACAGCGCCGGTGGTGTCGCCGGGAACGCCGGAGTCAAAGCCGATGACGGGGATGTTCTTCTCTGCGCACTCAGCCAGAATCTCGGTGACGGAGTCGGTGGACAGGGCAGCCAGAGCCATGGCCTTGGGGTTCTTGGCCAGCTCGGTCTTGACCATGTTGACCTGCTCGTCAATGTTGGTCTCGGAAGCGGGGCCGGCAAAGTAGATCTCAACGTCCAGCTCCTCAGCGGCCTGATCGGCGCCCTGCTTGACAGCCTGCCAGTAGGCGTGCTGGAAGCCCTTAGCCATAACGGGGATGTACAGCGTTTCGCCGCTGCCGGTATCCTCGGTGGGGGTGTCACCGGTATCACCGGTATCGCCGGTATCGGTGGTGTCGGTGTTGGAGGTGTCGCCCGTGCTGGGGGTGGTGGTGTCGTTGGTCTTGCTGCCGCAAGCGACCATACCGAAGGTCATTACCAGAGCAAGAAGCAATGCAGTCAGTTTCTTCATTTTGGTTCCTCCTAAAAGTTTTAGATTTTTTATAAGCACACAGTGTGTGAGCCTATCGGATGGGATAAAACATACGGGACAGGGTACCGTATGATTCGCAGAAGCGGCGATGACAGAGCCGCGGGGGGGGTGTGTGCGGGGGACAAGCGTCCCCTGCACGAATTTCAATCAACCAAGAATTCAACTGTTTGCAGTGGAATTCTTGCCCCAGCTTGTTGAAACTGCGGTTTCGACAAGCTGGCTTAGCCCTTCTTGACCCGGTTGGCAGCCTTGGTACGCTGGATGTCCAGCAGCACGGCGCCGATGACGACAACGCCGGTGAAGAAGGTCTGCCAGTGGTTCTGAAGGCCGCAGGCGGAGAGGCCGTTCTTCAGGACGGACATGATGAACACGCCGATGATGGTGCCGACCATGGAGCCTGCGCCGCCGCTCATGGAGGTGCCGCCGATGACGACGCCGGCGATGGCGTTCAACTCCTGGCCGTTGCCGGTGCCGGGGGTGATGGTGGTGTAGGCGGCGGCGTAGAAGATACCGGCCATGCCGCAGAATGCGCCGCAGAGGGTGTAGATGCCAACCTTCCAGTTGTCGGTGTTGATGCCGGAAAGGCGGGCGGCTTCCTCATTGGAGCCGATGGCGTAGTTGTAACGGCCAAACTTGGTCTTGTGCAGGATCAGGGCTGCAATGATAAAGAAGGCGATAAGCCAGATGGCGCCGACAGGAAAATTCTTGGCGCCGAGCAGCTCGGAGCGGATGAACACGGGCTTGAACCAGCCGCCCACAGGCTCGGTGGCGGTGGGCCAGGTCTGGGACTGAACGTTGGTGATGATGGAGCCGGCGCCCTGGGCCATCATCATGGTGCCGAGGGTGGCGATGAAGGGAGGCAGCTTCAGCTTGGCGATAAGGCCGCCGTTGAGGAGGCCGAACACGGTGCCGACGCCGACGGTGAGGATCAGCGACGCGACCAGCGGCCAGTCGTGCTGCTTGAAGGTGTAGGCACCCAGCAGAGCCGATGCCATCATAACGGTGCCGATGGACAGGTCGATGCCGCCGGCGATGATGACGAAGGTGACGCCGAAGGCCATAAAGCCGATGTAGTAGCTGGACTCCAGAATGTTCTTCAGCGTGTCAAAGGTCAGAAAGTTGTTGCCGATGATGGAAAAGAAGATATACAGGATCACCAGGGCCGCTGGGGCCAGGAGTTTCTGCATATCCAGTTTTTTGGTTCCGAGTTTATCCATAGTTTGATTCCCCCACTGTTAGCGCATGGTAGCGTATGTCATAATTCGTTCCTGGGTGGCTTCGCTGATATCCAGCTCGCCGGTGAGACGGCCTTCGCACATGATCATGACGCGGTCGGACATACGCAGGACTTCCGGCAGCTCCGACGAAATCATGATAATGGACTTTCCTTCGGCGGCCAGCTGATTCATCAGCTTGTAGATCTCGCTCTTGGCGCCCACGTCGATGCCGCGGGTGGGCTCGTCGAAGATCAGCACATCACAGTCCCGCAGCAGCCACTTGGCGATAACCACCTTCTGCTGGTTGCCGCCGGACAGGGAGCGGGCCAATGTCTTGCCCGAAGGCGTCTTGGTGCGCAGCTTTTGGATGTACTCCTGGGTGACCTGGGCCACCTTGCCGTCCTGCACGAAGGGTCCGACGGTCAGAGAGTCGAGAGAAGCCATGGCCGTGTTGTCAGCCACGCTGAGGCCCAGACACAGGCCGTAGCGCTTGCGGTCCTCGGACAGGTATCCGATGCCGGCCTTGACGGCGTCTTTGGGACGGCGGATGTGAACCTCTTTGCCGTTCACCAGGATTTGGCCGGAGGTCTTGGGGTCCGCGCCGGACAGGAGCCGCATGGTTTCGGTACGGCCCGCGCCCATCAGACCCGCAAAGCCCAGGATCTCACCCTTATGCAGCTGGAAAGACACGTCCTTGACCATGTCGGAACAGAGGTTCCGGGCTTCCAGCACCACCGGGGCGTCGGGGGCCACATTGGAATGGCTCTTGGGCTCCTCGTAGATGACGCGGCCTACCATCATCTGCACGATCTGGTCCACGGTGGTCTCGGCGGTGTTCACCGTATCCACATACTGGCCGTCGCGCATGACCGTGACCCGGTCGGTGATCTCCTTGAGCTCATCCATGCGGTGGGAGATGTAGATAATGCCCACGCCCGTGGCCTTGAGCCGCCGGATAAAGGTGAAGAGGTCTTCGATTTCGGCGGTGGTCAGGGAGGCGGAAGGCTCATCCATGATGAGGATTTTCGTGTTGTTGTAGGAAAGGGCTTTGGCGATTTCCACCATCTGCTGCTGGGCCACGGTAAGCCGCTTGACCACCGTGCGGGCGGTGATGTTCAGATGGAGGGATTGCAGGAGCTCGTCGGTCTTGCGGTTCTGCTCCTTTTTGTCCAGGAACAAACCCTTGGTGGACTCGCGGCCCACAAAGATGTTCTCCGCCACCGTCAAATCCTGCATCAGGTTCAGCTCCTGGTGCACGATGCTGATGCCCAACTGCTGGGCGTGGCTGGGGGATTGAATCTCGGTGGGTTTGCCGTAGAGCTCGATGACGCCGTCATCCTTGGTGTAAATACCGGTGAGGATTTTCATCAGCGTCGATTTACCGGCGCCGTTCTCACCGATGAGGGCCAGGACCTCGCCGGCGCGCAGCTCCAACTGCGCGTTGTCCAACGCGTGGACACCGGGGAAATACTTCTGAATCCCGTGCATATTGAGCAAAATCTCAGACATTCATCGATCAGCCTCCTGTATGCTGTCTGCTCCGGCCAAATAGCGAAACGTTTCGACAGTTTCCCATTCAAAAATCGAACCGTGCTGCGGGCCGTTCTTCTTTCTGAGTACAGCATATCAGAATGACTGGAAAAACCAACTGAAAATCGTCCAGCAAAAGGTGAAAAAGATACACAAATTTCACAAGGATACCAGAACTAGAACGGAAATAACAATTTCTGATTGTCAGAATTGTACATATTGTCCTGTGTGATGGTGACACAGGGGATTTCGGTAAAGGCGGGCACCGACTGGCCCCGGACCACCCGCACCGCCTGTTCCACGGCGGCATAGCCCATGTTGAAGGGCTGCTGGATGATGATGGACTGGATGACGCCCTGCTCCAGATATTGTATCTGCTGGCGGGAGTTGTCGCAGCCCACCACGGTAAGCTGTCCGCCCAAACCCTGCTCCGTCAAGACCTGGGCCACGGCCAGATTGCACACCTCGTTGGCACAGACGAAGCCCCGCAGGTCCGGGTGCTGCTCCAGCAACTCCCGGGCGATGGCGGCGGCGTTGTCCCGGCTGTTTTCGCAGTCGTAGACGCCCACCACCTCCACGTCGGGGCACTCGGCCAGGGCGTCCAGCGCGCCCTCCACCCGTTGGATGCCCGAGGAGGAATAGGAGCTGTGGGTCAGGATAGCCACAGGACCGCTGTCCAGATTTTCCAACAGCTGGGCTCCCAGGCTGCGGCCAATTTCATAGTTGTCGCTGGCCACAAAGGTGGTCCGGACGTCGGTATTTACATCGGAATCCATGGTGATAACGTCGATGCCGGCGGCCACGGCCTCCCGTGTCACATCCACCAGCCGGTCATAGTCCGACGACACCAGAATGATGGCGTCGGGACGGGTGGCAATGACCTCCTCCATAACGGCAATCTGCTGGTCCACCGCCGATTCCGAATCGGAGCCGGTGACGGTGACCTCCACCCCCAGCTCTTCCACGGCGCTGTCCACGCCGTCCAGAACCTCACCCCAGAATTCCGCCGTCTCCACGGTGGTTTTCAGCACCAGGGCAATGCGGACCCGGTCCTCCTGGCCGCCGGTGAAACGGAAGGCCAGCAGACCCACCAGGGCGCAGAGGAGCAGACAGACGATGAGTTTACGATACCGCATGGTCGGGTTCCTCCGTTTCCTCCGTCAGCCGGGGCAGAATCAGCATGGCCGTGGTGCCCCGGTCCGGCTCGGAGAAGAATTTCAGGCCGAACTGGCTGCCGAAGTACATTTGCAGCCGTTCATGGACGTTGTACACGCCGATTTTCGACGAGCCCTCGTCGCTTTCCTTGGGCTCGAGAATGTGGGCCAGCTGCTCCGGCGTCATACCCCGGCCGTCGTCCTCCACGGTGATAATCAATTGGTCTTCGTCCAGCATGGAGGTGACCCGGATGGAGCCGCCGTCCTCCTTGACCTTGATGCCGTGATAGATGGCATTTTCCACCAAGGGCTGCAAGACCAGCTTGGGCAGACGGCAGTCCAGGGTGTCCGGCTCCACGTCCAGCTCATAACGGAGCTTCTCCCGGTAGCGCATTTTCTGGATGGTCAGATAGCTTTCCACATGGGAGACCTCCTCCCGGAGGGTAATAATATCCTCTCCGCGGCCAATGGAGGTCCGCAGCAGTTGGGCCAATGCCTGCGTCATCTCCACCACCTCTTCATTGCGTCCGGCGTGGCTCATCCAAATAATGGAGTCCAGCGTATTGTAAAGGAAATGGGGCTTGATCTGGGCTTGCAGCAACGCCCATTCCGTCTCCCGCTTCTGTTCCTCCGTGCGCTTTTGATCGGCCATCAACGCTTGAATGGTGCTAATCATATGGTTGAAGGTGTCGCTGAGCTGGGTGACCTCGCTGCCGGAGCGGATATCGCTGCGGACGGTGAAATCGCCGCCCTCCACCGACTGCATAATGGTGGTCAGCTTCCGCAGGGGGGTGGTGATGGCGCGGGAAATGAGAATGGACAGGAGCAGGGCCGCTCCCACGGCGACAGCGTCGATGACGAGATATTGACGGAACAGTTCCGATTGGGGCTCCTGCAGCTCCTCGGCGTAGGCCACGCCCACCACAGTCCAGCCGGTGGATTGGGAGCGGTGGGAGAAATAGAGCCGCTGGCCCTTTTCGTCGCTGATGGTCAGGGGTTGGCTGTCCTCCCGTCCCACAGCTTCCATGTGCTCCTGCAACAGGCCCGCGTTGAGCAGCTTTTGTTTGGGATGCCACAGAATGGCGCCGCTGCTGTCCACCAGAAAGAGATAGCCACGGTTGCCCAGGTCCACACTGGCACAGATATCCGTGATAATGTCGTAACGCAGGTCCACCAGCAACACGCCCAGGAGATTGCCCTGGCCGTCGGTGATGGCCTGGGACAGGGAAATGACCCAGGGATATTGACCTTCCACCAGATTTTCCACACGGGAGGTGGAGATATGGACCTGATCGGGCTGTTCCACCGCCGTTTGGAACCATCCGGCGTTCTGATAGGTGGCGTAGGGATTGAGACGGTAGGAGGGGTCGTCAAAGAGCACCCGGCCGTCGGCAGCAGCCAGGGCAATGGCGAAAATCTCATCCCGTGTGGTGGCCGCATGGCTCAGAATGGACGCAACGGCCTCCTGCTGGGACGAATCCCGCAGATAGGCCGTTACGGCGCTGTTGCGGACGATAAAATTGGACAGGTCCTTGAGATAGTCCACATACATGTCCATCTGGGAGTTGACCTGGGAAATCAGCTGGTTGGTGTAATCGGTGGCCACACTTTGGAGCTGACGGCGGTTATTTTCATAGGAGCGGGCGTTGATGACCAGCGTCACGGCCATAATCAGAATGGTAAAGGCGGTGACCATGGCCGTGGCGATGCTGTAGCGGCGGTGCTTCATCGTCCTTCCTCCCGGTATTCCCTGGGCGTTTTGCCAACGGTCCGTTTAAAGGCCACGGAAAAATAGTGGGGGTCTGTAAAGCCAATGCGGTCGGCAATCTCCTGGGTCCGGAGATTGGAGGTGGTCAGCAGCAGTTTGGCCTTCTCCATGCGGACCGCCGTCAAATATTCCGTAAAGGTCTGGCCTGTCCGGGCCTTAAAGGCAGAGGAAAAGTAGCTTTTACTGACGTTGAGCAGACTCAGCAGCTCCGTCAGAGAAAAGGCGCTGTCGTGGTAGTTCTGCTGAATCAATCCCATGGCCCGTTCCACGCAGAGCCGGGCCGGGTCGTCATCCTCGGAGGTCCGGGCCAAACGCAGCAGAAAGGCGGCCAGCTGGGATAATTCCTGCTGGGCCTGGTCCAGTGTCAGCCATTGGTCCGTGGGCGACAGGAGGGGGGCGGCGCTGACGCCATCGGCGGGAATCAGGTCCGTCAGGGCAAAGCGCAGCCGCTCCAGCAGGGGCAGACAGCCGTCCCGGTGGAGTTTGCGGTGGCGCAGTTCATCGAAAAGGGCCTGCATCCGGCGCTCCACCTCGTCGCCGTTGCCGTCGGCCAGGGCTTGACGCAGGGGTTGGGTGGAGGGCAGGGGGTCCGCCTCGGTGACGGACCGCTCGGCGGCCCGGCAAAGATGGTCCACCAGAAGCCGCTGGGGCTGGGTGAAGGCGTAGCCCAGGGCGTGATGGGCCTCCCGGAAGGTCCGGTGGAGACTGCCGGGACCGGTGCAGCAGGAGCCGATACCCGTAGCGGCGGGGGCGCCGGTGAGACGGGCCACGGCGTCGGAGAGCATGGTGGCGGCGTCGCGGCAACGGCTGGTGACTTCCTCATCGGTGCGGCCGCCCACCAGCAGCACCGGATAGACGTCCTCCACGACGGCGGCGGTACAGTGGGGAAACCGGGTGGCAACGGATTGGGCCGCATCCTGGAGGTGCTGGGACTGGGTAGCGGCTTCCAGACGGCCCTGGGGCTGACAAAACACCGCGCCGTAAACGGCGCAGCGCAGCTGCAAACCGGCTTCCTCGGCGCTGCGGCGAACCTGGTCGGCGGTAGGCTGGGTCCGCAGAATGGTGCGGAACAGGGCGCTTCGCAGAATGGTTTCGGCCTGATAGGCCCGGCTTTGCAGGGAGCGGAGACTGCTCCGCTGGCTGTTGCGGCTGTCCAGGTCGGCGGAGAGCTTTTCCAGAATGGCACAGAATTCCCTGGGCACGACAGGTTTCAGAATAAAATCATGGACCCGCAGTTTGATGGCCTGTTGGGCATAGGAAAATTCACTGAATCCCGTGAGAATCACCACGAAGATGGACGGATAGTGTTCCTGGAGATGGCGGGCCAGCTCGAGACCGTCCACAAAGGGCATACAGATATCCGTGACCACCACATCGGGCAGGACGGAGCCAATGCGTTCCAGGGCTTCACGGCCGTTTTCGCAGGCGCAGGCCATGGTAAAGCCGTAGCGTTCCCAGTCGATATTGTGAATCATGCTTTCGCGGACGATGGCCTCGTCCTCTACCAGCATCAGTTTGTACATAGACAGCCCGCCTCCTGTGGGTCGTATTGGTTCGATTATACCGTATTGTGGGAAAAAATGCAAAACTTATCGATAGGGCCTCCCAGCCCGCACCCCAAAAATAAAAAGTTTTACTCGATTTTTTTCTGTAGGGCAACTTACCACCGGTGTGTCTGCGGGCGTCGCCGGGCCTTTTGCGCCATAGCTGCGGCGCAGCTTCTTGCCATACATCCAGTATGGCGGCGAAGCTGCGCCTTGCTCTGACACAAAATTCCTCGCCGACACCTCTTGCCAACCGGCGGCGCGTTGCCCAAATCACGGTTTCCAAAGGCAGAGCCTTTGGTCGCGCCTCGCAAGGCGCGAAATACCCGCCCGCCGCAGCGGGCGAAACTCCCTGTCGTCCCCAGCGCCATCCGCAGATGGCGCAACCCCCGGCCGCAGGCCATGGCCCCCGCCGCCGCCCCTGCGGGGTGGACGGCGGGGGGCCATTATATGCCAGACCGCAAACATGAACGCACCACCAATAAAGAACGTAGGGCGGCACCTGTGTGTGCCGCCGCTGGTAGGCAGTTGCCATTTTCCACAGGCTGATTGGTTCCGCTGTGTAGGGCGGGGGCTTGCCCCCGCCGCTGGTAGGGGGGAAGATTGCGCCCCAATGCACCGGACAACGGTACCCGGTACCGCAAGAAGGCCGCCGTCCGCCACCCCGTGATGGGGTGGGGACGGCGGCCTTACGGCTTCGCCGTGGGGATTGCGCCATCTGCGGATGGCGCTTGGGACGCTTGGGGATTTCGCCCGCTGCGGCGGGCGGGTGTTTCGCGCCGTGCGCGGCGCGGGAATTTCGCTGGCTGCGGCCAGCGACCAGAGGCGCTGCCTCTGGACTCCGCGAGCTTTTGAAAAAGCTCGACCAAAACTTTTATCTTTGGGTGCTTACTCGGCGGGGAGCTCCTTACCGAGACGGCGGTACATGGTCTTTTTCACTGCCCGCAGGATATTCTGATATCCCGTACAACGGCACAGGTGGCCCGACAGCAGCTTTCTCAATTCCTCGTCGCTGTACAGCTTACCGCTCTCGAGAATTTCCACCGCTGTCATAATAAAGCCCGGCGTACAGAAGCCGCACTGAATGGCCGCTTCATCCACAAAGGCCTGTTGAATATCGCTCAATTCACCATTGGGTCCCAGCAGGCTTTCCAGCGTCCGGACGTGTTTTCCGTCCGCCCAAACCGCCAGATAGATGCAGGAGTTGAAGCACTCGCCGTCAATGATAACATTGCATGCGCCGCACTCGCCCACCTCGCAGCCCTTTTTCACCGAGGTCATCCGGTAGTCGTTGCGCAGCACGTCCGTCAGAGACGCCCGCACATCCACCATGGTTTCCACGTCCTTGCCGTTGAGGTTCCAGTGGATCAGCTTATATTGTGCCATTACAACGCACCTCCCGCCAGTTCAATGGATTTCTGCAATGCCCGCTTGGCCAGCTCCACCGCGATATGCTGCCGGAAGGCTTTCGAGGCGCGCCAGCTGTCTCGGGGGTTGATATCCTCCAGAACCGCCTGACCGAAGGCTTCCACAACCTCTGCGGAAACGGCTTTGCCCTTGGCCAGCGCTTCCGCCGTGGGGCACCGCATGGGCACCGGGCCCGCCACGCCGTAGGCAATGCGCACGTCCTCCAGGGTCTTCTTGTCTGCGGACAGTTTTACGTTGACCGAGCAGCCCGTGGTGGCAATGTCCATGGCGTTGCGCATGGCGTATTTGATATAGTGGCCCTGATAGCCCGCATAGGCTTCCTTGGGAATCAGAATGGCCGTCTGAATCTCGTCGGGGTGCAGGTCCACCACACCGGCCTTGATGTAGAAGTCCCGGATGGGCAGACGGCGGACGCCGTCCTTGCCCGTCAGTTCCACAATGGCATCCCAGGCCAGCAGGGTAGAGGCGGAATCGGCGGAGGTCACGCCGTTGCAGGTGTTGCCGCCGATGGTGCCGATGTTGCGGATTTGCGGGCCGCCCACCTGGTCCACGGCTTCGCCCAGCACGTTGATGTGCTCCTGAATGATGGGACTCTTGGTGATGTGGGAAAAGCTGGTCAGAGAACCGATGCGGATGGTGCCGTCCTCCTCCAGCGTCACGCCCCGGAGGGCGTCGATGCCGTAAATGCTGATCAGCTCACAGCCGGCCAGTTTGCCCTCGCGCATTTTAATGAGCACGTCGGAGCCGCCGGCAATGATATGGGCGTCCGGATGTTCCAGCCGCAGGGAGACGGCTTCCTCGACGCTCCGGGCTTCATAGAGCGCTTTGATATCGTACATGTGCAGGGGCCTCCTTTACAGCAGACCGGCTTCGGTGAAGCGGTCGAACAGAATGTGGGGCGTCACCGGGGCGCGGTCCACGGCCACGCCGGTGGCGTTGAGAATGGCGTTGCGGATGGCCGGCGCACCGGAACAGGCCGGGGGTTCGCCCAGGGCTTTCGTGCCGTAGGGGCTGGTCGGCTCGGCGTTTTCCACAAAGTCCACGGTCAAATCGGGATGGTCCATAAAGGTGGACAGCTTGTAGTCCAACAGATTGTTGTTCAGGGGCTTGCCGGTCTTGGCATCGAACTTCAGCTCTTCGCTGAGTCCGTAGCCGATGGCCATGGACATGCCGCCGTGGACCTGAGCCTCGGCCAGCTGGGGATTGATCAGCGTGCCGCAGTCGTGGACATTGACCAGATTCAGCAGCTTGACCTTGCACAGGGGAATATCCACTTCCACCTCGGCAAAGCTGCATCCAAAGGAATAGGCGTTGTTCTTGATCTGATAGGTGCTCTCGGCAGTGAGATGCTCGCTGTGCTCCAGGGAGTACAGGGCTTCCGTCGCCAGTTCGCCCAGGGTCATCAGTTCCCGGCCGTCGGAGGTCCGGATGATCTTACCGTCCCGGAGATCCAACAGGGAAACGTCCTGACGGGTCAGCTCCTTGGCATAGCGGAGAATCCGCTCTTTCAGCAGCATGGCCGTCTGCTTAATGGCGAAACCGCCGATGTACGTTTGACGGGACGCATACGCGCCGGTGCCGAAGGGCGTCACGTCGGTGTCCTGAGTGGAAACCGGGTGGACATCCTCCACGGGGATACCCAGCGCTTCGGCGGCCATCTGGGCAAAGGCCGTGTCACAGCCCTGACCGATTTCCGTTTCACCGGTCTGCATCTGAATGGAGCCGTCCTGGTTCAGCACCATGCGGCAGGAGCTGGACTCCAGGGAGATGGGCCACACGGCGGTGTTGTACCAGAACAGCGCCATACCCACGCCCCGGCGGATCGGGCCGGTCTGGTTGGCGTATTCCTTCTGCTTGCGGCGGAAGTCGGAAAGAATCAGGCCCTTGTCCATGACCTGATTGAAGGTGTCATAGTAGTTCTCGTTCTTGGAGAAACCGTCCACATAGCCCTGGGGCATGACGTGGGAGCGGCGGAAGTCGATGGGGTCGGCGCCAATGGCCTTGCACACGTCGTCAATGTGGGCCTCTCCGGCAAACATGGCCTGGGGGATACCGTAGCCGCGCATGGCGCCAGCGGCGGGACGGTTGGTATAGACGGTGTAGGAATCACATTCCACATTGTCGCAGGGGTACAGCTGAGGGAATGCGTTCATGCCCTTGGCGTTGACGCCGTGGCCGTGGGACGCATAAGCGCCCTGATTGGAGAAGCACTCCAGCTTCCGGGCGGCAAAGGTGCCGTCAGGCCGGACCCAGGAGATGATGTGGGAGCGGATGGCGTGGCGGACGCGGTTGGAGACGAAGGTCTCCTCGCGGGAGCAGTCG
>ERZ1643251.2099-NODE-2099-length-20978-cov-7.859772_pt1 | contig 20978 bp, 19 predicted proteins | sample MGYA00579261_ERZ1643251 | MGnify/ENA primary metagenome ERZ1643251 (study PRJEB29033, sample SAMEA4952267) | chicken gut metagenome | biome: Broiler Chicken; feature: Gastrointestinal Tract; material: Caecum | place: Ireland | collected 2018 | study: Broiler... | reverse complement strand
AAAAGAACTTTGTCTGATTTATCCTATTTGCGGAGAGGTCCTTGATAATAGGGTAAAAGTTGTAAAACTGCCTGGCAGTAAGTTGTCAACTGGGTTTGATGCGGGTAAGGTAATTGCAGGTATTACTATCGCGGCGATGTTTGTAAGAAAGGCACTCCCAGATTTTGGCGATTCTGATAGCTGCAAGGAGTATTTAACTAAGCTCTACCTTAAGGTAGAGGCTGACGTTGCAAAGCAGCTTGAAGATGCACGGGGACTGAAACTGCTTCGCAGGCCGGAAGATAAGGGTAAGGCAGAGGATGGTTGCAAATCACTTGATAGATACTTCATGGCAATGGAGGTCGATTGCGCCTATAACACTGCCTATGTACAAGGAACCGGAATGACCATTAAGAAGTCTGATCTCATTATGCCATATAATGAGCCGCTTCTTGGGCAGTTGACTGGTGATGTAGTAAATCCATGGATGCCTAGCAGCAGAGGAGAGTACAGTAAGATTGGCCCACAGGTAAACATTCCAATTCCGAGATGGAACAACTTCGTCGCGTACTTTGAGAACATGGAGACATCTGGAGAGCAGGAACAGCAAACAGATGCAGACGAAGAACAGAATTGGGATATCCGCGTTTTCCGTGATAAGCTTGACCCTGGCAGCGCGGAAGATGCAAAGGAGGATAGTGTTATCAATTATGTCGTATCGCCATCAGATATTGGTGAAGTAGATACAATGATTGAGATGGTTGATTTCACAGTTGAGAAGCAGGATGCTCTGAACGAGGGGCGTGATGGCGGACAAACTGCTGGATTTGTATTTAGGATTGCTCCAATTCATCCGGAGGCTTATCATATCGATGAGCTTTCGCCAAAATTCGCAGATAGTTTTGATTATGAGAATTTGGTAGATGATCCGGATGTTAACGTAACAAACGCGCCTATCGGATACATCCGAGGTTTCGAGTCGGCTAATAAAGTGCCACTACTTCCAAGAGAACGCTATTGGTACGAGGTTGTTTCTCTTGAGGTTAGAGATTCACTGATGTATGAGAATGCTTGCTTTTCGGTAGAAGACGCAGAGCAAATGGTTAAGCGGGGGGAAAGATCCAGATACGCAAATACATTGCTTCGTCAAATGATTGAGCCTGCAGTGCAGATCACACGTGGGTTTACTGGACGTGCAGCATTTAATGGAGCAAAGTATTTTAGGGGAAGCACAGATAATTCGGAAGATGGTGGAGACGATGCTGCTACATATGATGCATCTTGGGCATGCTTCTTCACAATCAGAGGCGGAAGGCTGATTTCAATCCCGATTCCGAAGGGTTACTCTCCTACAGATTTTGGCCAGTATCGTTCGATGGTAGCATCGCTGTTCAATTTTGTTGATGCGTATGTTCGAGATACATATGGTCTGGTTGAGATTTTGCTTCGACTGCTTCGTGACAGAGAGCTTAAGCCGACAATGCTTGTGCTGGATGCAGCATTTAAGGAGCAGAAGGCTGGAAAGAGCCCTATCTATTTTGATCTGCTAGAAGCGCGAAACACTGAGATTCTTGGTGGTATTGATAATCTTACGCCAAGCGAAACACAGGACATGACATTTGGTATCAGGTTGGCATCTAAGGCGCTGAGCACAGTTTCTGATAACTATGCATATGAGATGCAAAGTAACGCACTAGGGGACGATTTCCGTTATAAAGACGGGTATATTGTTGGGGTTGGAATCTGGAGTAGTATGAAAGAAACAGATACAATTTCCAAAATAGATTTTATGGATATTTTTACTTTGGCGGACATGCTGAAAGAAGGAAGAAATCTGGCATCCGTGCCGATTTCTTTGAACGGGATTAAATATGATAAAGAACGTAATCTCTTTATTAAGGAGATTACGGAGGAAGATGATATCGATAACGTGCTCGCAGAACAGTCGAGTGATGGCATGTGCTCAGGGTGGATTTCTCTTGATGACGCAATGAATCTAAGGCTTTTTGAGACAAAGGATTCTGTTGTCAGAGGAAGACACGAAAAGGAGATTCGTTCTGTTCTGGAACCAATTCAGTACATCAAGGCGAGGGCTGACGCAGCAAAGGCTACAGGAGTTTCGAAGCTGGCACAGGAACCGGAGTACAAGATCTTCACGCAGCTTGGGCAGTTGAGCAATGAGCCAAAACGGATTGATACATCGATTAATATTTATAATACATTCAGCGGCAAAGATAGAATTCCGGCAGCTCTTGACCAGAGTATGTATATCCGAGCAATGCTGGATGTGTCGTACACAGTGAAATTTATTAAGTTTATTAGCTACTGTGTCAATAGAGATATCCTTCCGACAGCGCCATTTGCCGACTATTTGAATGCTGTTAATGATTTTATGAGCCATGACGACGTATCCAGTAATCAGGGGCAAAATTCTTTCAAAGAAAAATTTGACCAGGTACGTAAATGGTTCCAGGTTATCCATAACGCAGGCGGGAAAAGTATGCTTGTGCTTATGATCGGTGAGATGCAGGTCGGGCAGAAATTGGGGTACGTTCTTATTGAGAATACAGCGGCTAATGCAGATCTAATCAAGGCTGCTCAGGAAGCAAAAACTTTCGATGGTTCCAAGAAGTTCGGATTCTTGCAGGTGTACAATAAGATTATTCGTCCGCGTATGAATTCATCTGATAAAACACTGTTCATGCCGACAGAAGGAAGTATGCGCACTATCACATCTCTGGCAACTAAGTTGGGGGGATAATCTTGAGTAAGATAGTCATATATGGATCGGAACAGATACGGCAACTGGCAGAAAAGGTGAGTAAAAGTTACGAGAGGAATTTGACACAAATGCTGACATTTGAGGACTGGAAGTGCAGTGCATTTCCAGTCCTTTATAATCAGCCAGAAAAATTTGGCGTAAATCTTGTAGACTATTCTAAGCCAATTCGGATATGTCCTCCTGTAGCAGAAATGCTGGCGGAGATCAAAAAACATAATGCTGAGATAACGGACATTCAGCGCCACGCTAAGGACGAAGAAAAGAGCTACAAGATAACTCAGCTGCTTAAACAAATTATTAAACCGGCTATGGTGATTGATAGACCGGCTGGAATAACAATAAGCGGTATGTCAAAAAAGGAGCCTGTGGGGGTTCCTATCTGGTTCAATAGCACGCTTAAAGGTGTAAATCTTCGGATGGGTTTCGCCAATATGGATAGCGCAACACCTGGCTGTATTGGGCTCGGGGATGAGGTAGTACATGCTATGCTTGGAGGGGCAACAGGTGCTGGTAAATCGGTAACACTGAACTCAATTATATCATCTGGTATGCTCGAGTATTCGCCATGGGAGTTAGAGTTTTATCTGATGGATATGAAGATAGTCGAGCTGCGCAGATATGGGAGCAGAGTACATGCCCCAGGCGTTAAGATTGTTGGAGCAACTGGATCAACAGTCTTCATTATGTCCATGTTTAACTATCTGACGGAAGAGATGGACCTCAGGCAGAAGTTATTCGCTGAGTGCGGTGTAGAAAACTTGAAGACATTCAGAAACACATTCGATATGGTATTGCCACGTGTTGTCTTGATTGTTGACGAGTTTACTCAGCTGTTTGAGAATATTAAGATAGCTGAGCAAGAAGGATGTTCTGATGCATCAGAGCAGAAATCACTTATTAACAGCAGTATTTCCAAACTGGCTCGACTTGGACGAAACGCTGGTCTGCATATGCTGTTAAGCTCTCAGAGTTTAAGTGGTGCGCTGGATGAGCAGGTGAGCGGACAGTTTAAGGCTGGTGCAACCGTTTACGCAGACGCAGCAGTATCAAATGCGCTGATTGGTAACGATGCCGGAGTACGCATTAAGGGCAAGGGGAAAGGGATTTATAATCTAACGCGGTCAGCGAAAGATCCAGCTGGCAACGTGAATGTAAGAATTCCTTTTATTCAATCGGAGCTGAAAGCGGAGGAAGAGGCAGCAGGTAAGCAGCCATATTTGCAAGAGCTTCTGGTAACGCTCAGGAAAAAAGCGGATGAACTTGGATGGCCAGACAATCTGTATCTTTTTAATGAAGAGGAAGACATACCTTATGATGAGTTTGCCTCAGATATGCTAAACGGTTCTAAAAAAGAGGAGCACCCTAATACAGGGAAGGAAATTACTGATAATATTTTCAGAGAAGAGATAACAAAGATTTTAACGATGGGTCGGCCAGTAAAGTACGATCCTGGCGCTGTCGCTACAATTGAGCTAAAGATGCGGCGTAACCATTCTATTATTGTTGGTGCAACGAGTATAGATGATAGAGTATATATGCTGAAGCTAATTTTAGAGAATCTGAAGGATAGTCCATTCACTCATTACGCAGTGATTGGTGATCAAGCAATTTCACGGCTCATAGGAATTGAGACTGGGCTTAGCCGAGTGAAATTGCTGAAACAGAAATCTCTCCCTGTTGAAATATATCAGAAGTACAGGAATCGAATGCAGCTAATTTCGGCTTGGAATAAACTAGAGGACTCTGGCGTAGATGGCTGGGATACTGGGATTATTTTAAGCACGAATATGGCTGGGCATGGGTTGAAGTATTCACCAGATATGGCAAAAGCCTTTGATAAGAGATTTATTACAGAGGAAATCGATGATACAGAGCTTCGTTCTGAACTGGAAAGGGCCGGAATAGATTCGTTCAAGATGGATAAGGCAATAGCAGCATGCTCATCAACAAGATCTGTTCAAAGAATGCTAACAAAAATGACCAACAATTTTACTACAAAGGTGACTGCCAATAGCTTTGAGAGGATATTTGTATGGTTTCTTGGCATTGATGAACACGAGGATTTAGGTGGAGATACCGGTAAGGCCTACTGTGATTTGATCGGCGGTGGGCCACTAGTCGGTATCCATTCGATCATAACTGCTGAGCATTGGGATAAAGCCGGTAAGTTTGCAGAACAGTGTAACTTTATTTTGGAGCGTTGTAAGAAGAGCTTTTTTACGAGTTGTAATATACCAGTCAAAGTAAATACTACAGAAAATTCACTACAGTTGCTCGATCAGCAAACAAACTCGTATGAAATTATTAAAAAGTATAAAATTCAATAGGAAATTTTCAGAGTAGTAGATAAGACTTCGACTCTTATACTATTATTAGTAAAAATAAGTGTAGATGCCCGTTTGGTAATTATATTATTTTGGGGGTAATCTAAAATGGCGAATCTCATTAATTCTAACAAGAAGTTGGCTTTCTACGAAGGCTTTGCCGAGCAGGCGTTTGTGGCTGCAACTAAGCTGATCTCTGTTCTGGAGGACATGCAGGCGGCTGAGCAGGAAGCTAACCTGTCCGCAGCAACTAGGGTCTATAACCGTTTGGCTGAAATCAGCACTGGTGAGAAGGGTTCTGGCGGATATCTGGACATTGTAGGTGCTGGTTGCAGAACCGCTATTGAGGGCTGTGATGCCATCATCGGTTCAAAGGCGCTTAGCAGCGAGTTTAAATCTCGCGCTAAGAAAGCCAAGGAGAATCTGGAGGATGCCGTTGCTAGGTGCAAGGTTGAATTCAATCCTGTTCAGGCGCGTAAAGACGGTGATGAACACTGGACCGAGGGTGTACGTGCTAAGTACCTTGGCGCGCTGCATGCGCAGCATAAGATTAAGCTCGATATGATGAACGAGCTTGGCGATCTCTTCGCTAAGACTAAGGAAGAGGATACTTTCGAGATTTGGAAGCCGTGGATGCTTGATTTCGAGGCCATGGTGTCCATGACTTCTCAGGCTATTCGCGAACTTCGTGATGATCTGATTGCCTTGGGCGTTGATGTATCTGATCTGTTTGGCCAGATGGATGCAGCTATCGCCACTTTCAAGACCTCTACCGCTACTGTCGAAACCGGTAAGAGTGTACTGGATGAAGATATGTCAATCTAAGTCCAAAATATTTAATAAACACGTGTAGATGGATAGGTGTGCTTCGGCACACCTATCTTTGTTTTTAGCCCATATAATTTGCAATGTGCTGTCAGGAGGTTAGGGATGCTAAATTTAACACATCCGTTCAATGTAGACTTTAATAAGTTCCAGGATAACATTAGTTGCGAGGGGGCTAAGATATACGTTGACATTGAAAAATATTTGGATAAACTCGGACATTTAGAGGCGCTTCGAGACGCAGCTTATGTAAATGTTTCGGACCAGATGTTGATGCTTAGCAATGGCCGTTACAGCTCACCAACACCGCAGAAATTGGTATCTACACTTTTGGAGTTCTGTGAAATTCAATCCAAGGAGATAGAAAAATATAACAAGGATTCAAGGATGCATAAACCGTCTGCGGATCAGGAAGTTTTGACAGAGTGCTGCAGAAGGCTTCGGCTGGAGATGGATTCAGGACATATTTCTTACCTAAGAGAAAAAGGTCTGAGGCTGATGGAAGACTATATAGCCTACAGAGGGATCTTGTCAGCAGCCAGCAGTGCAAATAAGAAAATTTCTAGGTTTGTTGAAATGCCGGAAGCAGGTTGGGGAGGAACAGATATTGCAGCTGTTGATTTCATGTATGAGCAGAAATCAACAATGCGATATTACACATTTGATGATAATATTCAGGGTTGGAATAGCGAATTCCTGTCATGCATGACAGTACCGTCTGGATACTACCTATGGTGGGGTGACATGAAGCAGATTGACCTTCGCGTCTTTATGTATAGTATTCTACTGCAGAAGGATCCTAAGCTTAGAGATTTTATTCGCGAGTACGATGATAAATACGAAGCGTTTATGCGTTATGTTTATAAAGAGCTTGATAGGGTATTTGACTACTCCGAGTTTAAGCTTAACCGTGATAAATACAAGAAGGGTATTCTTGCATGCTTATATGGGATTCAAGAGAATTCACTGACGGTGACTCTAGACGGGGACAGACAAATGGCCAGAATGTTCATGGAGTTCTTTAGGAAAAACAAGGCATATGTCGAGTTGAATCAAAACATCGAAGATACAATCCATATGGGATGCGGAGTCAACATTTATGATTACTTTGGCGTTCGTAGTAGCGTGGAAACATACGGTTCTAAGGCTACTCCGCATGTTATCAGCCAGTGTATAAACCGGCCCAATCAGTGCGGCTCTAATTCGGTTATTGTTATGTGGACAAACGCTGTTATGGAGAAGTTTAGGGAACTCGGTTATGGTAAAGACGATATCTATGTTTATCTGGTTAGACACGATGAAGTTATCTTTGCTATGAAGAAAGAGGTCCTCAAGAATACATGGATTTTTGATGATTACGCAAAAGTTCAGGTTGATGACTGGGAGCTTCTTGAGATGGAGAGTGGTTTTGGTATCTATTATACTGAGGATTTGAAAGAACTTGAGGATAGGTTCAAAGAATCTTGTGATAAAAACCGGGATAGATACACACCTAGAAGTATAGGGGAACATGTAGATTATGCACCTTTGCAGCCAATCGTTAAAGCAGTAATGTACAGCGGCCAGCGGCCGGCTGAGTTTTATACAAGGCTTACAAAGGTGGATGTAACAGATGATAAAGAGGCGTTGCATCTTCTTCAACAGAAAGCTCTGGAGAGTAAATCTCATGTTGGCGAGAGGTGTAGCAGTTATCTAAAGTATCGAGGCAAGATTGCGTATTATAATCCGCATACAAAAGAATGGATGTTTAACAGACCAATGAACGAGATTTTTGACATTGAGTCTGGCGGCATACTTTTGTATAACTCAACAAACAACGGTGATGAGTTCAGAAATAATAAGTTAATTCATTTTGTACATTCTGATGCTGACCAAGTGATAGGCTGCCTTGAAGGCGATAAGCGTGCTTGCGATAGGGCGCTCGAAGATGCAATTAGAATCACATTTGACAAACCGAGAGCGGGGTGGGGTAATGTCTACAGAGATTGAAATAAAGAAGATGGCACGAGAGTCTTTCATTGGTATTTATGAGAAAGATGGTTATAGTGCGCTAAAGACAGCAGTCCAAGATTTTATTGCCAGAAAAACCTTCAAGGGGATGGATCCAAATGTGCGGAATATCTTAAAAGGTGAGTGTGCTGAAATCCTGATTACAGCTAGAATCAAGGATATGCAGGAAAATACAGACGTAGAAACATTTTCAGTAAAGGGTCTGTGCTTTACAAAGCTTGGGTCTGATTATACGACTGAGCTTGATTTGACATTATTTACTCCAAGACGGATCTATCTATTCGAGTGTAAGAGTTATAACGGGAAGAAAACTCTAACTAGGGAGGGATACCTAAAAGGTAGATTTAGCGAAATCGATGTTTATGCGCAGTCGAAGTTACATGCAGAGTTCTTGTGGTCAAGAATAGGGCAGTGTCATATCGGAAAGGTAAACAAGTCAGACCCGGCATTTCAAATGATTCTGATGGATGTGTCTGACGGAGTGTGTGAAGATTTAAGAGAACCAAAGTATCGAAGGGTCTTGCAGTACTTGAATGTAGATACACTGGATAATTGGTTCAGAGGCGTAGAGAAAGAAATTCAAACAGGGACAGCACAGTGGGATATTATGCGTCTCTACGATGTTGTTGGGGAATTGCATAAAAATTCTGCTAAGATGTTCCAGAAGCATTTAGCGCAGAATGGGGGCAAATAATATGCTGGATAAGTCTGTATTTGCGATGATTGACGAGGAAGCAAAGAAGCAGAGAAAAATTGAGAATTATTTGATTTTCATGGCACAGTGTGCGGGCGTCACAAACAAAGATGATATTGGCCTTTTAAGTGGGCTGAAATCATTGGCTAGTCAGCGAAATGCATCGGAAGAGGAAATCAGCAGTGACATCGTTAAAATCGGTATGATGCAGGATTTACTAACTGCATGGTTTGCAGATAAACTCGATGTTTCTGTATTTTCTAAGTGTAAAAATTCTGAGCAGGTTTTTGAAGTCGCAGCTGATATGCAGACTAGGGTAAATAATGTGGGCGATATTGAGACTGGGCTTCCATCTAATTGGGAGCAGCAGTCTTTTGTTTTGCAGGAACAATGCATGGTTCCAATGTACGGTACAATTTACTATAAGGACGGGATGTTGACACATTCAGATGAAATTGTGAGACCGTCTGGTAAAAATATTGTTTTTGCACATATCTGTACACCGCAGGACTATGATGATCTGCTTAATAGTGGATTATCGGAGTACATGAAGAAATGTCTGATTACTCTGCCAATTCTTTCAAAAGAAATTTGTCCGCTGATTGTTGGTATTGCAAGAGGGTGTACAGAATTTGTAGAAGTTAAAATTGGCAAATCTAAAATAAAAGTTCCGCTATCGTCTGCGATGTCGTTGAAGGGTAAATTTACGGGAGATCAGGAAAAACTCTACAAGAAGTTAGACCTGTCTAATATTCGTTATGGGTCTAAGGTCTTTGTGGATAAGGAGAGCGGAATGCCTGTTCGTGTATTTATTGTGGGGGAAGCTGCATGATGTATTTTACTGCCAATCAGAATTTCGGCTCTGAAAGGGTATTGTCTTTATACAGAAAAGAGTTTGAGACGCTTGATGAGATGGATAATGCGCTGATTTCAGCTTGGAACAGAGTTGTGTCCAGGGGGGATGAAGTTGTAATTGTCGGAGATTTTTCTGAGTATTCAGATTACAAAACACTGTCGATTCTGGACAAGCTGAACGGGTACAAGCACCTGGTTGTCGGAAATCACGATGGATTTCTTAGAAGCGGGCGTGTTGCAGAAAAATCCGCGTTTAGAACGATTGGGTCTGTATTAAACCTCAGACACGAGCAGTCTGGCAGGTGGTTTTATGCTTCTCATTACCCTATGTTTTCTTGGAAGGGGTATGAAAATGGAACTATACTTGTTCATGGGCATATCCATACAGATGGGGTAGATGGAGAAGATAAAACAGCATTGGAAGATTTTGACCAGGGTATTGTATACCTGAAAAGAGCATATGATGTTGGCGCAGATGCGCATGGGCGGAAGCCAGTGAGTGCAGAGCAAATCATTAAAGATGTGTCAAAGGGGAAATGTACAGTTTTGACACGTAGACATTTTATTTCTGCGGAGGGACGTAAAAAATGAATAGATGTCCTTGCGTAGATTGTTACAACAAAGGTTGCGGTGTGTTCCACTCTAAATGCGAACGATATTTGAAGTGGGTCGAAATAAGAAAGCTTGAGATGAAGTATCTTAGGGAGTCTAATTATGGATCTTATGATTTCGAGGTAGGTATTAGAAAGACATTACCGCACAGAATACGGAGGAAACGCGCATGATTGTAGATGATCTTTATAAGCCAGGGATTGAGGATTTTTATGAAAGTTACTCTGAGCTTAGCGATTCAAAATATGTAGCAAATTTGTTCAAGGCGATCAAGGAACATGGGGATAATGGAACCTTGAGCGATTTGAGCCTGACTAAATTCGATTTCGCCAGCATTCGTGGTGCAATGATTATTGTACTGATGTCACGACAGGATTTCGGAAATGTCGGAGCAACAAACTACATGCTGTCTGTCAGAACTGGAATGCATATTGATTGCGACGAAGACAGGGAGGTAGCTGCCCTGGTAGATGGAGTTGTTGGATAATGGCATTGAGTTACTGGCCACCCGATACATATGTACTTACAGGAAGAGGGTTTATAAAAATTTTTGATACCACACCATGCGACACGGTTGCTGTTACAGATGGATTTAGCGCATGGTTTGAGTCACCTGCAACTTTGGCAAGAGCATCTTCGAGAAGAATAAGCGATAAATTTATCAGGAAGACGGCCAGCGAACAGATATTTGGCTGCTTCCCTGGAGGGAATCGCATTCTTATGGGGGTTGGTATTGGAGAAAGCCGGTACCAACCGCTTTTTATTGAAGTAGGTAAAGCAACAGGAAGTCAGCTATCAAGGATATATAACTCGTTTAATCTAAAATTTGGTAGCGAGAGTATACTTTCACCTATACACAGGTTCATGATTGCGACTCAGGCGGATGGTTCTGTACGGCGGCGAGAGCGGGATGGGGAATACGTTGTGACATTCTCATTTGCCAAAGATAGAAAAGCAGATAGGTTGGAGCGTATCTGCTGGGAGCTAGAAAAATTTGGGGCAGAGTACACGTTGGACACAACAGATGTGTTTAGGTTTCGTGTGGTCTGCCCTTTCGAGTGTCATAAGAGATTTAGACAATGGGTTAATTTATCAAATAAGAGTAAGATTTGGCTGAGAGGATTTCTGGAGGAAGTACAAGAATGGGACTCACATATTATAGATAGCCATGCGTTCTCGTACAGTACAAATTGTACAGATGATTTGGATACTGTACAGGCTGCGGCAGTTTTGTGCGGATACCGGACAAGAGTTTCTTTGCAGAAATCATCTGGCGTTTATAGCATGTTATGCCGGTCTAATAGTCAATTTAATGGCATGGGGTTACTCAATTCTGGTGCAAAATTCAGTCACGAGGAGTGGGCAGCCATCGTTACCAGTACACCTTACGCTGGAATAATTTTTAGGAGCAATCATATTGTGTTTGCTGGAATGTAGAATGGGGGTAAAGTATGGAGGCAGATAGAGAAGTAGCTTTGAGCGAACTCATAGACTACTTAGTGTCAGAGCCAGATAAAGATAGCATTGTGCACGCTCATACACAGAATTTTGGGGATATTGATTTGCTGCTCTTGGCAACTACTGAATATCAGGAGGCTACATACTATTTATTTTGCGAGCTGGACAACTCTATACCTGTCACAGATGCCAGCGGAGTAATGCACCTTATTATTCTTCGTGGTAACGGAGATAGGGGTCTGGCGGTGGTATCTGACGAAGATGAGCTGGATAAAATTGCAGATGAGTTTTATTGTATCTTGTTGGCAGAGACAGATGTTCAGTTTGAAGAGGAAGATAATGGTTCACCCACACTTGAAGTGGAGTCTGCAACAGAAGACCTTGAGATTGACGGTAGTTTGAATTCTTTACTTGTAGACCCGAGTGATTTACAGGACGTGGATACAGATGAAAAAGTTCTTAGTGATGATGACGTGCTTTAGCTTGATGTTAGTCACAGTTCCAATAATTGCAAGAGCGGATGTTATAGAAGGATTCGACCTCACAGCAGCAATCGACGAGAGAGAGAAGATTGAGCAGGAAACCTATCCTGGATACCACGTTGAAGTGGTGACAATTGGTAACAGAGGATATTCAAGCAAACTTGGAATCTTTAACAAGAAGAGTACAGAGCTTGATTTAGAAGCCCTGAGAGATCTTGACAGCGATATTCTCTTATGTTTTTGCCAGCTTGTATATGCAAATGAAGAGATTAGCAATAGTGATCTAACAGAGGAAGAACAGGAGGTGGCTGAGAAGAATAGAGTGTTTTTGGATGGAACATTCACTCAGAGATTCTTTAAGCGTGATAGGGTGTTTGTGCCAAAGATGCGCATTTTCATCAAAAAGGATCAACTCGATTTGGTGGACAGCCTAGATATTTCTGTTAAATTTGCCCTTATGCCGGATAGGGATGGTGTAACTGTAACACTTGGGGTAAGAGACGCTGAAATTGAATACACTGCCCAGATCGATTTGAGTGGATTTCTTCTTGGTGGTAAATACGATTTAATAAATGCATCATATGAATCGTCGCCAAGAAATTTAAAGAAAGAGACAATCGCAGAACCTGACGAGTATTTAAGGATCATATCTACAGAAACTCCTATGCTTGACGGATTTATCAATATACCTGTTAAGGTTGGCGATAGTCAGTACTATATGGTACACGGATATGAACTCGATAGAGTTGAGGATCAGATAAAATATTTTGGTGGGTGATTCAGTGCTTCGCAAAAGTATAATTGGTATTACATGTATTGTTTCGATGCTGTGTTTTAATTGCACAGCTATAGCAGCAGAGGCTCCAGTTGAGGCGCAGGAACTCTATGGGATTCTATCAGAACAGCTAGAGTCCGGTAAATATGATTTCGATAAGCGTACAGACACAGTGCGATTCATATCTGGAGATGAGCTTGTCAACGCTCTGGATGATGTTAATGCAATTTGTTCAAAGAGTGATGACGGTGCATATGTTAGACTTCAGGATGTGTACTCAGTGTCTGCGCAGGAGTATAACGCCGTTGTTTCAGCAGTATCTGCCGTGACAGAATCAAAATCAGATTTCAGTGTTCGCTATAGTCTATCTGGAGCTAATTTCATTTCTATCGATCTCGACGAACTTTTTGATTTTATATCTAACTTTGAGAGGGAAGCGGACGGGGATATTTTCGAGGCCAAGCTAATTACGAAAAGTTTCTCTGGGTATGATGCTGCCAGGCCTGTGCAGTACGATGAAGACGATGTTCGAAACAAATGTACGTTGAGTGCGGACGAAATTAACGCGGCGCTATTTGGTGAGCTTGAGGGATACGCAGACAAGCTTATTGAACTGCAAAGTGAATACGGCATAGGCCTTGACTACGCAGTCGCTGTGGCAGATTTGGAAACTAAGTGCGGTACGCTTGGGTATGGTAAAACAAAAAGTAATCTATTTAATATCCGCTATAATAGCGGTGAATATAAAGACTATACTGGAGAGGAGGATCCTGTTGCGGCTAGTCTGGAAGATTTCTTTAAGCTGATTTCTCAGGAGTATGTAGATCCTAATGGGGATTATAGCTGTGGAGCTGATATAGATTCTATTGGAGTAATTTACGCAGAAAACCCTAACTGGTCTGAAACTGTAAAATCATGTGTCTGGGGGTTTTATAACAGGGCTGCAATGGGAAATCTATGAGTACATTTAAAGGTATTCAGGATTTACCATTAAGTGATAAAGAGCTACATAAATCAATAATGTCCGGGGATGTTCCCGGATTTATTGATTTATCGGAGTATGATGATAGTAGCAATTTACAGTTTGATGGTAATGATATTGTTGATACATTGGTTCTTAATGATGTGCTTCAAAGCATAAACAGTCTGTCAGAGGATACTAAGACAATTTTATTTGCAATACTTGAGGCAGCTTATGATGGGGATTTGTCGTGCATTGCAATGGCAATGATGGATATGGATTTATGCGCTCTGGATTATGAGCCTTTATTATCAGAGGACGAAGAACCAGAAGACAGAGAAGACAGGCTTGTGGCCATTGGGTATACGAAAACACAATACGGGTTTGTTAGAGTTTAGAGGGAGGATTCATCATGAGATGTTACTGCGCTAAGTTTAAGGATATTTTGGGAATGGGTGGGCTTTTCGTTCCTATGTATCAGCGTAAATATAGCTGGACATCTGAAGAGGCATATAAGTTTATTGACGACCTGATGCATGCGGCAGATAATACAGAGAAGTATTTTGGGTCTGTAGTTCTGAAGCCAATTGACGGGAAAATGGCGATTGTTGATGGCCAGCAGAGATTGCTAACATCTTGTTTGCTGCTGTTTGCAGCAAAGGCAGATGAAATCGATGGAATTTCAAGTGTAACATTACAGCCGCATATGGCTGATAAAGCAGAATTCGAGAGGATTCAGACAGAGTTAACATATACGTCCGGAACAAGAATGGGCGCAATTTTTACGTTATTCAGAAGAATGCTGTCAGAGGATCTGGACGCAGCGCGCAGATGCGTTGAGAAACTATATAATGCGGTGGTTACTGTTACAGAACTTGGAACAGAGGACGATGGCGCTGGTGTTCTTGAAAGCCTGAACACTTCTGGAAGGAAGATGGCGGAATCTGATCTGATTCGTGGTATGGACTTCATGCGGTCTACAGGGGATTCTGAAGACTATAACGCACTGTGGGTACCATTCGATGAGGTCATCCAAGAGTGCAATGTTGATAGCGACGAGCTAATGGCCCGTATTATGATTTCCACTGGAATGGTTCGTGACCGCAGTTATATAAATTCTCTCGGACTTTTTAGAGCGTATACAAGAGCGATTGAGAAGGAAGACTATAATTTCACCAGGGAAGTGAATTTGTATAGCCAAAAAGCACTTCGAGCAAATCGTTTTGAGTTTGGACAGCAGTTTACCTCAATTGTGGAATGCATGCGGCAACAGCCTAATGTAAATCTCGAATACCCAATTATTACCACGCAAATTGCAGTCTGTGAGGGCGATCTGAAAGAAGAGCAGGGAATCGAATTGCTGACAGCTATCAATACATATTGTGTTAGAGCTATTTTGTGCGGAGAAAGCATCGAAACCGTTAACGAGAGAATTTCGCAGGCTTTCAGTACAGATGTGGAAAAGACTGTATATAATCTGTTTTATGCATCACGAGATGAGTTTAAGTATCTTAGCCAGGACATTATGAAGCTGATGTCGTATGCAGGGATTAACGAGAGGGCAACAATCGCCTATATTTTGAAGTGTCTCGAAATTAAAAATAGTAGAAAGCCAGTTGACTTTACAGACGCAAATTTGGCAACTGTTGTTCCTACGCACTATGATGAGAGCTGGGATTCTGTTTTCGGCAATCGAGAGTCTTATGACCTGTTTAACAGTAGATTCGGAACTTCGATCATTAACTATGTTTTGGTAGAAGATTCAATCGAGTTTGACAATGAAAATGCGGAACCAGCAATTAAGGCACTGACAAAAAGTAAATTTTCTTTAACTCGTGGATGGGCTAAGCAGCACGATTTCTCGGAAGAAGCGGCTACTGTTCGATTGGCTACGTTTGCAAAGCTGGCCGCAAAGATGTTTGCGGTTCCATCTATTGATACAAAAACCCTGCTCGGTAACTCTGGAAGCAAATATATTGAATTGGCAGCAATTCAGAAGACAACAGGTTTGAAGGCGACAGGTGTAAAAATTGGATCTGTTGTATTGGATGGAGATGCATATAAAGTTCGCTGCAGAACATGGAAAGCGCTTTGCCTTTATATCCTTGATAGGGTGTTTGACGCAAATGAGCAGTACATCAGCGAATTTGCTTCAGCTGCGAATTCAGGGATTCTTTCTGTCAAGGGAGAAAGCTTTGCATCTGTCGTTCAGGCGGATGGGATGCTGGAGGTAAGAGATAATGTGTTTGTAAGCTTGCCTTCTCAGGGACAGTCCGCGTTAAAGCGTGTAGCCACGATTATTTCGGCAGTTGGGTATGAAGTTCCTGTGTACATTAGGTTGGAGAAGTGATCGGCCATGGCTTACGATATTTCCCTTAATGTGGCAGCCTTTCAATGGAAAGGGGAATCCACAGATGATATGGAGGTATTCCATAAAACTTTTCCAACAGTTCGATTTGCTCAGACGCCGCAGCACGTTCTGCGAGTGAGATATGGTGATAGGTGTATCGAGGTCCCTATTGGGAGATATGTAGTTGCACCAGAAAGAAGCGCACAGGATATCTTCATGGTAGACAGGCATGTCTGGGCAAATGCAAGCAGTGGAATTGGCGGCATCAATTACGTGTTTGATTTATCAAATGTTAAAATGCTTCTTAGTCAGGACTATAATTCGGACACGCTGGAAAGAGTTCTAGTAGAGATAGACAGGCGTTCTTTTGTTGAAATGCAGAAATCTCGATTTTATTGCAGCGGAAGATACGTCGGATTAGAATCAGATCAGGTACTGGTTTATACCAGTACCTTTATATTTGCATTGCGGTCAGCCTTTTGTAAGGAAATGTCGGATGCAGGTAAAATTGTGTTTAGAGATAAAAAAGTGGTTATTGATGACGCATCTATTATCCTGATTAGAACTGACGCTACGATAATTGTTGATTCACAGCGCGAGTGCAGTATTGTTAGGAAGGACCTTAGTCAATACGGTGCTACAGATTCAATAATAACTGACTTTATTGACGGGAAGAAGATGAAAGCAGCCTATAATGGTGACGAAACATATGTGTTTAAGGTATCTGCTGGCGGTAAGGAGGCAACTCGCGTAATGTTACAGTTCTTGCAGGCAAATAAGAAGATACTTTCTATTGACTGGACAAAGGATAATAAAATTTTAATGTTACGGTACATTACAGAATCTATCAATAATATGCTTGCTCGAACAAGTATGATAAAAGCCAGACAGACAGCAACACATATGCGTATTAACAAATTTGAGTTCGATGCAATCTATAAGGCGGAAACAGGGGAGGTTGCACTGATAAAATCTGGTATATAAGGGGTGAAATTATGGATGCGTCTGTAATTCCAGGTGTTCAAGTGGTCAGACGGCCGCTTCACATACTGTTCTGTGTGGATAGAAGCAAATCTATGGACGGAATCAGAATAAACGCTATTAACCAAGGGATCCCTGCCGCTCTTCATGCCGTTTCGCAATCAATGAAGCAACATCCAGAGGTAGAAGTTTTCGTACATGTGCTGGCATTTGGATCGGATTTAGAGTGGATTCTTGATAACGTACCAATTGGAAGCGTACAGTGGAAGGATATCACAGCGAAAGGCAAAACCAATACAGGCACTGCAATAAATGAACTGTGCGATAAGCTGAGCATAAATAACATTGGTGACAGAGGATATCCTCCAGTTTGTATTTTACTATCAGATGGGTATCATTCAGATTCAAATATGATCTACGATCAGGCTATTGAGCGGTTAAATACGATTCCTTGGGGACGAAAAGCCATACGGCTTGTAATTGGTATTGGAAATCCAGAAGACTATGATGAAGATAGCCTTGCTAGATTTGGAAATCAGCAGGAGAAGATTATTAAGGTTGAGGATTGCAGGGATCTTGTGAAGTACATTCAGTGGGCTTCGGTTGCAGCAAGTATTGGGGCAACTCGAAGCCGGTCAAGTGCAACTGGCGATCTTACAAATAATGTCGAGCTCCCAATGATTCCGAAAGGGGACGATGTTTGGTAATGGCTGAGTTTAGCTATGGGTCAGCGCGAGTTACAGGGATGAGCCACAGAAATGTGAATCAGCCCTGTCAAGACAGCATCAACCTGAAAGTAATCGATGCAGACAAAGACAAGTATTTGGTAATGGCGGTTGCCGATGGACATGGGCATAGGCAGCATGATTTATCGGCAACAGGGTCTAAACTTGCTACTGCATCGGCAGTGGAGGTTGCTGAATTTGGTATCAGGAAATATGGAAATGCGTACCTTGATAGGTTTAATGAGACATTCGCAAATGATGTTTGCCATTCATGGTCTCAGAGGATTCTTGAAGATTCAATGATCCGAGGAATTCAATTTGACCCGGTAAGGTACGGGACCACTCTAACAACCGCTATAATGTATGGAAATACGATTGTGATTGGGAAGATTGGAGATGGGTCTGTTGTTGTAAAAACAGGGAATGATTCTATTGTACTGTGGGCAGAGGATGAGGAGATTAGAAGTAATCGAACCAGCTCTCTATGCCAGATAGACGCAATCACGAGATTTGAGTTCGAGCGTATAGATGATTGCGGTGGAGTGCTATTGGCAACTGATGGGCTGGTAAATTCACTACCGTCATTTAAAAATTTGGAAACAATACTGGAATACTTTTTGTGTCAACTGTCATCGTCTGCTTTGTCCACTGGTGTGGAACACGCAATCTGGGGATTGGCGGAGCAATGTGCTGTTGGAGGCGCTTGCGATGATACAACGATTGTGGCAGCAATGCCAATAAAGTAAATTGTTTGGAAGTTTTATAAAATAAATACCGATATGATATTTTTATAATGAAAAATATCGATTGCTCGTGCGTGTACCTGAGCATAGACAGGTGAATGCGTGCCATTATGAGTCCAGTTTCGATGTAGAGATTACTGGGTCAACTTAATTTAGAAAGTTGATAGAACAGAGCATGATATTGGTGTTTTACGTCATATCGGCTTGGAGGTGTGCTGTTGAAAATTGGGGATACTGTGACAACAAAGATAGAGTGCCAGAAATATACTGTAATGAAGCTTATCGGACAAGGTGGGCAGGGGCATGTATTTCTTTTGGAGCATCCTAACCGTGGTAAAAAAGCTTTGAAGTGGTATTTGCCAGAGCAGTCGACTGAACAGCAATACAATGCTATTCTGGCCGCTATAAGAGCCGGGAAGCCTATGACAGATGATGGCACGCAATTTATCTGGCCGCAGGATATTATTGAAATTGATGGGCGTTTCGGTTATGTGATGGATTTGATACCATCAAGATTCGTCGGATACGGGGACATGCTCAGAGACAGGTCGTTAGCGCCGACACTTGCCATGCGCTGTAAGATAAGCAGGCGGCTTGTTAGAGCATATCAGCAATTACATCTTTCAGGGTATTGCTATCGCGACATAAGTGATAACAATTTTTTGTTTGATCCAAAGTCTGGGGATATCGTTATTTGTGATAACGATAATGTTGGCGTGGAAGGAATAGATAGCAGCCAAGTTCTTGGTACATTGGAGTACATGTCACCAGAAGTTAGTACAGGAAAGTGCCAACCAGGCGTTAACTCGGATCTGTACTCTCTGGCGGTGCTGCTGTTTAAGTTCTTTTGCTGGCACCACCCATACCATGGAATACTGGAATACAATGTAAAGAGCTGGGATTTATGCGCTAAAAGATGGCTTTATGGTGAAACGCCAATTTTTATTTTCGACCCAAAGGACAAGAGAAACAGATTGCCTGCTGCGGATGGTTACAGAGATGTGAATAAGATGTGGCTGCTGTTGCCATCTGTTTTGCGGGACGCCTTTACGCAGTCATTCACAGAGGGGATACATAACCCGCTTGCGCGTTTGAGGGAGCATGACTGGGAGGAAGTGCTATGCGAGGCAAGCGATAAGCTGATGGTTTGTGAGAAGGACAATGCGGAAAATTTTTACGATGGTGGAGACAGTAAGTGCTGGTATTGTGGAAGTACACTGGGAACACCTGATACAATGTTGATAAATTCACCCTATGGCGTCAGGACCATACTACTGGGAACCGGGTCTGTTGTTTTCGGGGATCAGGTGAATGGCCTCGATATTGGACTTGGAATGGACGATGTGATTGGTGTTGTGCAGCAATCCAATGGCAAAAGAGTTCTGCTAAACAGTGGTCCTAGCGCATGGGCATTCAGATTTGGGGAAGCATCGGGTTCACTCGAGTGCGGTTCAAGTATTGAATTGCGAGATGGGTTGAAGATAAAGTTTAGCAAGAATGCGGTAGGCACTATTTATAGGGGCGGAGGCATGAACAGTGTATAATTTCTGGACAATAGCCATGCTATTTGTTGCGTTTATAGTTGTAATCATAATTTGGACAAGACGAAACAGGCGTAAAATGGATTTCTCGTATAACACAGAAAGGGCGAACAGTGGATTCAATGGAGAGAATATTAATCCTGCTGCATACAGCTCAACGGTGGTGGATGAAGTCTGGCTTCGTAAGCATGTTTCGGATTTGCTGACTAAAATCATTCAATGCACATTTGCACATAAAGTCGCTTTATTGGAAGACGATGTAGACAGTGAGTTAATCTATAGTTTGGCTGATTCTGTAAGAAAATTGAATCCGGAGCTAAAAGTGACAGTGGGAAGCGTTGATATAACAGACTACAGTGTAGAATCCAGTCAAACTGCATCAACGATACTTGTAACGGCGGAGTGCGATGTGTCACTAACGCTTTCTCTTGGCGAGCGTCGACTCGGGATTATGAATTATAATACACCGCATAGGTCAGAATTTAAATTATGTTTTGCAAGAAAACTGAATGAGCTTGGCAGTTCATACAAGCTCATTGATTTCTTTATTACAGGTTAACAGGAGGGCCAGATGCGATTTATTAGTTTAATCCTCTCCTTGGTTATTGTATTTTCATTAGGTGGGTGCTCTGGTAAGCAATCTGATATGAGTGTGACCGTTCAGGAGAGAGCCGCGAAAAGCGGGGAAGAGCCATTTATGATTCGAGATAAGAAGCTGGAAGATGATTGCAAGCTTTATATCGAGAATTTTCAAACTGCACTCAATAAGAGAAATGTTGATGCGATTAGAGAGTTTATTTCATTTACGGATGATACATCTAAGGCATATGTTGAGTATCTCAAAGACACGACTATGAGGGACTTGATTGAATTTTACCTAT
>ERZ1643251.2098-NODE-2098-length-20980-cov-9.065950_pt1 | contig 20980 bp, 28 predicted proteins | sample MGYA00579261_ERZ1643251 | MGnify/ENA primary metagenome ERZ1643251 (study PRJEB29033, sample SAMEA4952267) | chicken gut metagenome | biome: Broiler Chicken; feature: Gastrointestinal Tract; material: Caecum | place: Ireland | collected 2018 | study: Broiler... | reverse complement strand
AAAACCTCTTGACTTTCTGTGTACACGCAATTATAATTGTTGTGTACACAGAAAGGAGGTGAAATGGTGAGTCCTAAAACGGGACGTCCACCTGCTGAGAATCCCAAAAATATCCAGCTAAAAATACGCGCCGATGAAAAACTTATGGCCGACCTTGACTATTGCTGCCAAGCATTGGGCAAAAATCGGAGCGATATCATTCGGCTGGGGATTCAGAAGATCAAGGCAGAAGTGGATAAAAAATAGAAACAGCCCGGCACCCTCGACAAGTATCGGACTGTTCCTATTGCACCACACCCGAAGGTTTGGCAAATCCATTATGCCACAGCCTCCGGGGGAAATCAACAGGAGGTTTTTATGAATACTTACGAATTGGTGGGGCGGGAGTATCCTGTCCTGCACGGGGTACAGTCTAAAGTGGCCGGGGGCATAGTCCCTGTGCTGGACATCCAACTGATGAGTGACTACGACTGGCAGAAGATTGCTCTGGAGAGCCGTCTTGAACACCCTGAATACTACGAGGGCAGCGAGGACGTGGCGGCGGTGATCATGAGGCTGCAGAAATGGCTGGCAGATCACGCAGCGGAGGCCCAGACATGAGAACGGAGGAGGAGCGGCTGCGGGAGTTCCGGCAGCTGGCAGCTCAGATCGACCCTGACCGTCTCCGGTCATACCTGATGGCTTTGGCAACCGGGGCGGGGAACAAACAGAAACAGGAAGCATATGCCGGTACAGGAGGCCGGCCACTATGAATGAGTTACAAGTTCTGAATATCGAAGGCGTGGAATGTTACGAGAAGGACGGCACTGTCTATCTGAAGCTGGAGACTGTGGCCAGAGGCCTGGGATTCACGCGGATTGCAGATAGCGGAAATGAAGTTGTCCGTTGGGAACGAGTTGATGGGTATTTGAAAGACTTGGGCGTGCCCACTTGTGGGCATGACGATTTTATCCCTGAAAATATCTTCTACCGGCTGGCCATGAAGGCCAAGAACGAGGTAGCGGAGAAGTTTCAGTCCAAAATTGCGGACGAGGTCATCCCCTCCATCCGCAAGCACGGGGCGTACATGACGCCCCAGACCCTGGAGCAGGCCCTGCTGAGCCCGGACTTCCTGATGCAGCTGGCCCAGCGGCTGAAGGAGGAGCAGCAGGCCCGGAAGGAGGCGGAATACAACGCCCACCTGCTGGATCTGGACAACCGGCGGATGCAGCCCAAGGCGGACTACTTTGACGCCCTGGTGGAAAAGAACCTGCTGACCAGCTTCCGGGAGACGGCCAAGATGTTCCATGTGGAGGAAAAGGACATGATCCGCTTCCTCCTGGACAACCGCTATCTGTACCGGAGCCAGAGCGGGAAGCTGCTGCCCTACGCCACACGGCCGGACAACGGCCTCTTTGAGGTAAAGGAGGCCTACGACCCCAAGAGCGGCTGGCGGGGCATCCAGACCTATGTGACGCCCCGGGGCCGGGAAACCCTGCGGCTGCTGCTGGAGGGCAAACCGGAGAGCGGATTGTGGGGCTTTCGTCCCCCGGATCCGCCGGAGGAGATGACGGAGGCGGAGGGCATCCGGGTGGAGCGGTACCTCACCGAGCAGGCCCGGAAGAAACGGAGAAAACAGAATAAGTGACAAGCGCCAGAGCCAGAGGCTGAAAAAGCCCAGCGCCAGAGCCGTGATAAGGAGTCAATCCCTCTCAGGCTCTGGCGCTTTTTATGTTTTGAGAAAGGAGAGTGAGCAATGAACGAACCCCAGAAGCCCGCCCTGGTCATAAAGGCGGTGGCCCCGGAGGCGGAGGATCTCCGCCTCATCAACCAGCAGGCCAAGGTGGAGCTGACCGCGGAAGAGGTCTACACCTTCGCTGTCCGCCTGTGTGACAACGAGGTGGACCGGGATATGGAGCGCTTCCCCCGGAAGTCCCTGGAGCGCCTGGCGGAGCTGTTCCTCGGAAAGAGCGGCATCTTTGACCACAACTGGTCCGCCAGAGGGCAGGCCGCCCGGCTGTATCGGACCGAGGTAGTGGATGAGCCGGACGTGACGACCCAGGCGGGTGACCCCCTGTCCTGGCTGAAGGGCTACGCCTACATGGTCCGGACGGAGAGCAACCGGGATCTGATCGCGGAGATCGACGGCGGCATTAAACGGGAGGTCAGCGTGGGCTGCGCTGTGGCCCGGGAGACCTGCTCCATCTGCGGCGCGGCCGCCGGCAGCTGCCCCCACAAGCGGGGCGGCATCTATGACGGGAAGCTCTGCTTCTTCGATCTGGAGGATCCCATGGACGCCTATGAGTGGTCCTTTGTGGCCGTCCCGGCCCAGCCCCAGGCAGGCGTCGTCAAAAGTAAGCGCTACGGCGGCTGCCAGCGGCCGCAGGAGCCCCAGCCCCGGGCAGGGGCAGACGATATGCTCCGGATGGCGGAAGCCCTCCAGGAGCAGGAAGAACGGAGATATGGAGGTATCTGACGATGAACTATCAGGAATTTCTGGAGCTGAAGCACAAGAGAGCGGAGAAGCTGGCGGCGGGCAAGGAGCTGCTGGCAAAAAAGGACTTCGCCGGCCACAAGGCCCTCATGGACGAGGTGGCAGCTATGAACACCGAGATCGACGCCAACGAGGCCCAGTTCGCCGAGGAGGGCCGTTTTGCCGAGGGCGCCGCCGGCAAGGCATACACCCCCACCCCCGGCGCTGGTGAGCCCAAGGATGGCTATGCCAAGGCAGTCAAGGCCTTCGCCGCCGCAGCCCGGCAGGGCTTCCCCACGCGGAAGGCCGCCGGCGACATGATGCAGGAAGGCGTAGAGGCGGACGGCGGTTATGCCGTGCCCCAGGATATCGTCACCCAGATCATCAGCCACCGTGACAGCAAGGAGAGCCTCCTCAGCGAGGTGCGGGTGATCCCCGTCAAGACCAAGTCCGGCCGCCGGACCATCAAGAAGCGCAGCCAGCACACCGGCTTTTCCACCGTGGCTGAAGCGGCCAAGTACGGCAAGGTCGCCACTCCCCAGTTCGCCACCATCGCCTATGACATCGAGAAGCGCGGCGGCTATCTGCCTGTGACCAACGAGCTGCTGGCCGACAGCGACAACGAGATCGCCAACGTGGCGGTGGAGTGGCTGGGCGACGAGTCCCGGGTCACTGCCAACAAGGAGATCATGGCCGCCATTGCAGAGAACACCTCCACGAACCTGAAGGATCTGGACGGCATCCTCAAGGCCTGGGTGGGCCTGGGCTCTGCTTTCCGCTCCACCAGCAAGCTCTACACCAATGACGACGGTCTGGCCTGGCTTGGCACTCTGAAGGACACCACCGGCCGCTACCTCCTCAGCCCCAATCCGGCAGATCCCAAGCAGCTGCAGCTGTGTGTCGGCCCCCATATCCTGCCGGTTAAGACCTACGACAACGACACCATGCCCAGTTCCGGCACCAAGATTCCCTTTATCCCCGGCGACCTGTATGAGGGCATTGCCTACTGGGACCGCCAGCAGTTTGCGGTAAAGGTGTCCGACGTGGCCGTAGTGGGCGAGCTCAACGCCTTCGAGGAGGACCTCACCATCTGGCGCGGCTCTCTGCGGGACGACTGCACTCGCTGGGACAATGACGCCTTTGTCAACGGCTACATCGACACCGCAGCAGCGGCGGGCTAAGGAGGTGAGCGGTAATGGGTGCCAGAAAGACGAAAGCGGCAGAGATTCCCTCTCTGCCTGAAAATGAGATCCTGGACACCGCCGCCAACAAGCCGGCGGAGCAGACGGTCCCGGATCTCCCTGAAACTGATCAGACTGTCCAGATCCCTGCCTCCGATGTGACGGAGGATGCCCCGGTCCCTGCCACCGACGAGGCAGAGGGAGCGGCCGGTGAGCTGCGGCTCCCCTATCGGGTGGACCACTGCACCAGCCTCAACCTGCGCTCCGCCCCCGATAAGGCCAGCGCGGTGCTGCAGGTCCTGCCTGCCGGTACCGAGGTGCTGGTGACGCCCTTCCCCTGGGTCTCCGACGGCACTGCCGTATGGATCCCCGTGACCTGCGGAGACGCCGCCGGCTATGTGATGGGCCAGTACCTCACGCCGGCGGAGGGGTAAGGTGATCCCATGAGTCTCACTCCGCTGAGCGAAGTCAAGCAGTATGCCAGGATCGACGGTTCAGAGGAGGACACCCTGCTGCAGACACTGACAGATTCAGCTGAAAGTTATCTGTCCAATGCCGGCATAGACGCTGGGCTCGTCCCAGCGCCTATGTACAGGCTGGCCGTCTGCGGCTTGGTCCTCCATTGGTATGCCAACCGCAACTCTGCTGACGGCTCCGCCTCACCAGGCTTTGAAACGGGCCTGCGGCTGGTGATCAATCAGCTCAAGCTCATCTCACAAACTCAGATCTCATAAAGGAGGGCCTCGCCTATGCGGGTAAATGCCGGATCTTTGGACAAGCGGATCAGCATTGTCCAAGAGGTCAAGGAGCAGGATCCTGACGGATACTGGAGCACTAAGGATCGTGTCGTGCATGCCTGCTGGGCGGGGTTCTCCCGCACCAGCGGGAAAGAGATAGCACGGAACGACGCCGACTATCAGGAGGTGATCGTCCGCTTCCTGATCCGCTACACAAGCACCGCCATCAGCCGGAAAATGCTTGTACTGTATCGCGGTGACAGGTATGAGATCACCTACATTAACGACTACGGAGATAGCCACGAGTTTATGGAGATCATCGCCAAGCTCGTGACCACAGGAGGATGACCATGTCGATCAACGAGAGAATCCGCTCTGCGGTTCTGCAGGTGATCCCCATATGTGACCCTGGGGAATATACCGGAGACGCAGAAGAGTACTGCGTCTTTGACATTCTTGAGAGCCCGGAGCTCTTCGCCGAGGGAACTGCTCACGCTGTCTCCGCCCAGGTAGTCCTCCATTGGTACCGGCCAAAAGAGAACAATCCTTTGGCCAAGAAGGAGCAGCTGATCTGTGCCCTCGTCCAAGCGGGCGCTACTTATCCCACCATCACCAGCAACGTGGAGGAGATCATCCTGGAGTTTGAAATGGAGGAGGCGGCAGCAGGTGGCTCAATTTGAATTTGATGCCTCGTCGGTTATCGAGGCATTGCAGAAGGCTGATCTGTTTGACGACGCTGCCAGCACCGAGCTGCTGAAGGCCGGCGCCTCCCTCCTGACGGATACGATCCAGGAGGAGGCCGGCCGATCCAGCTATCGCCTCTCTGAGATCTCCGACAAGGCCGGACCATCATCTGTCCGCCGGGATAAAAATGGTACCCATTATATCAGCGTCAGCGTGAAGGGCAAAAACGCCCGCGGCGAGAGACTCGCCACCATCGCCTTCGTGCTGAACTACGGCCGGCAGAAAAAATATGGTCTGATCGCTCCCAGCTATTTCTGGACGAGAGCAGTGCAGCGTGCTGAGAAATCAATCGGCAGGATCTACGAAAACATTGTAAACCGGATACTAAAAGAAAGGGGTATCAGCGATGCCTGAATTTGATCTGCGGTATATCCAGGCCGCCAAATATACACTGGCCGATGGCAAGGTCAAGTATGCCGAAAAAACCAAGGTGGGCGACGCCATGACGGCCAACCTTGAGCTGAAGTTCGCTGAGGGCCGCCTCTATGCTGAGGGCCGCCTCTCCGAGTACATGAAGCTGGCCACCGGAGGCACTATCTCCCTGGGCGTGAAGAAGATCCTCGACGAGGCCAAGAAAATGCTCTATGGCGCCACCGAGAAAGTCCGCCAGGTGGATGAAACACCCGTCCCCGGCATCCTTTACAGCGCCAAGGACGCGGCCTCCTATGTGGGCGTGTCCTTCTATTGTCCGGATATGGTGGATGGCGTGACAAAGTACACGTCTGTCTTTGCCTATAAGGCCCTGTTTGGACCTCCCGCTCTGGTCTATAAGACCAAGGGGCAAAACCTGGAATTTGCCACTCCCACCACTACCGGCGAGTTTATGCCCGCCGAGGACGGCGAAGAGGGCATCATCGAAACCGCCACCCACGATACCATCGAGGCCGCTAAGAAATGGTGCGATGCTGTCCTGACCACTCCGGAGGGTTAATATGGATCTTCGACTGAAAACACAAGTATTCCCCATTAACGGGAAGTCCTATGTCCTGCGATGCAATATGAACGTGCTGGCGGACGTGGAGCTGATGCACAACGGCAATCTGATGGCAGCCCTCAAGTCTCCGGGAAAACTCACGGTTGCCAAAGAGTTCTTGGCCGCCATGCTCAACGACTATGCCGATGAGATGGGCTGGGAGGAGCGCTGGACCCCCCAGAGCCTGGGCCGGGAACTGGCTCCCACCCCCGCCAATCTGAAGCACATGACGGATATCGTCCAGGATCTGGTGGTATCTGCAATTTTGTCAGATGAGGCAGAAAAGGAAGCAGGCGAGGAAGCAGGTGAAGGAAAAAACCAGCCGGCCACGCAGAGCTGACGTCCGTCAATTTCGCATGGTACCTCTCTGCGTGGCTCACCTTGGGCTTAGGCTCAGAACAGCAGTTCTGGCGAACTGCTACCCCTGCCCGCTGCCACGCCCTGTTTCGCGCCCTGCTGCCTGCTAAAAAGCCGCAGGCCAAGCCACAGCCCACATCTCTGCACGACTACATCATGGGAGGGGGTGGGTAATTGTCAACACCAAAAATCGGTACCAGGCTCACCCTGGACGGTGAGCGGGAGTACAAAGCCGCACTATCAGAGATCAATGGCGCTCTGAGGGTCCTGGGATCAGAGATGAAGCTGACCCAGACCAGATTTGCAGAACAGGCGGACAGCTTAGACGCGCTGACGGCCGAAAACGATATCCTGGAGCGGCAGCTTCTTACCCAGCGGGAAAAGGTGGAGACCCTTCGCTCCGCTCTGCAGAAGTCGGTGGAGACCTATGGTGAAGCCTCCACCAAGACCAGCAACTACCGCGTAAGCCTCAACAATGCGGAGACTGAGCTGGTCAAAATGGAGCGCGCCCTCAAGGACAGCACCGACCAACTGGACCGGGCCCGATCTGCAGCTGACGCCGCAGGCGGAAGCTATGATGGGATGGGTGACGATCTGGACGGAGCTGCGCAGGCTGCTTCCGGAAGTGAGAGCATCTTCTCCCGCCTGCGGCAGATCCTCCTGGGCGTAGCGGACAGCGGTGACGATGTCTCCGATGCCTCCAAACGGATGCGGGGTGAAGCCGGCGATCTGGAGGACTCCTTTGGCGACGCAGCTGACAAGGGCCTCAGCTTCGGCGATGCGGCTGAAAAGCTGAGCGACCGGCTGGGTATCAACCTCCCGGAGGGGGCCAAGAAGGCGCTGGACGCCATTGGGCCTGTTGGGACAAAGTTCTCCGCTATGCTCGGCTGGGCTACTGCGCTGGCCGCTGCTGTAGCTGCCGTAGAAACCGCCCTGGCCGGCATCACCTCCGAGCGGGCCGACTACGCCACCGGCATTGCCAATATCGCGCAGACCATCAACATGTCGGTGGAATCCACACAGATCTGGGACTATGTCCTCAAAACCGTGGGATCTTCCATCGAAGAGGCCCAGGGTGACCTTTCCGCTTTCCAGGAGAAGATCCTGGAGGCGTCCCAGGGAACCAGCGAGGCCTATGAGATGTTCCAGCGTCTGGGTGTGGCTGTGGTCGACCAGGCAGGGAACCTGCGGAGCTCCGAGGATGTACTCAACGACGTCGTCACCGCCCTGCAGCTCATGGCCAATGAGACCGAGCGCAATGCCATCTCCAGCACGCTGCTGGGCAGAACCGGCGAGAAACTCATCCCCATCTACAACATGACCGCCCAGGAACTGGAGTTCCTGAAGGAACAGAAGCGAGAGATCGGCGTCCTGACCGGAGACGAGATCGAATCCCTGAAGAAAGTATCCCAGGCCATGATCGACTACGAGGAACGCACAGCTGCTGCCAAGGATGCCCTGGCAAAAGACTTTGCTCCGGCTCTAGCGGATTTCTATGACGCCGCCGGAGAAGGGCTCCTGGGCCTGGGGAAATCCGCAGAGGACAGCAACCTGGTGGGCTTCTTCGGGTCTGTGCTGAGCCTTATCACCGCGCTGACGCCCGCCTTTGACCTTCTGGGATCTGCAATGGAGCTGCTGTCCCCTGCGTTTGCAGTTCTCTCCATAGCCATTGCTGGTGTCTCAGACGCCCTGCGTGTGCTCCTGGAGCTGCTGGCCGCAGTGGGGAACCTCTTGACGCTCGACTTCACCGGTGCCGGACAGAACTGGGATAACATCATGGGGATCCTGTCCGGGCAAAACTCCGCGGTAGGAAATGCCATCAACTCCGCGTTCAATGCATCGGGCACGGACAATTTCCCGGGTGGCTGGAGCTGGGTAGGCGAAAACGGTCCGGAGCGCATCTGGATGCCCCAGGGATCCCGTGTGTATACCGCACAGGAGAGCCGCTCTATGGGTGGCGATGTGTTTTATATCACCATCGACGCCCACTCCGTGCAGGAATTTAACGATATCATCCGCATGGCCCAGGCCGCTAAGCGGATGAAGAGAATGGAGGGATCTGATGGCTGAGATGAAGCTGTATTTTGATAAGGCCGCAATCATTTCCGACCTAAATCCAAATACAAATTATAGGCCTGGCACAGTATACGATCCCGCGCAATCTGATCAGCATCTCGTTTTAGGCCTATCCAAATTTCCTTCCGGATATGAGCTGAACGCTATTACCTCAGCAGAAATTTACTGCTATTTCCTGAACCGGCCAATGAACTGGTTCGATGGTTTCACTTTCCTTAGTCAGTTCGATCCCAACACCATTACCTTCAACTCTGCGCCACCACGAAGCGCCTTTAGTGAGCTCCTTTTTCTGCCTCTTCAGAGCGGATATGGATCCATAGGAACAATGCGCATTGTGGACATGGTTCGGAACGGGCTCGAGCTCTGTCCTGATCCGGAATATACGAAAAATGCAGAGCTCTACACACCGAGCGGAACACATCCTCCATATCTGCAAATAGTGATCTCTGATGAACTGGCAGAAGTCCCTGCCACCCTATCGATCAATACCGTTTATACCGAAGAGATCACATCAGGGACGATCATAGCATGGCCGCCAGCCACCTATAAAAGTCTGTTTCCTGCGCACTACAAAATATTGTGGAAGGAAACCGAAGATGGTGTTGTGCATGAAATCGACTGCGGCGAGGCAGGGGAAATGCCGAAGATATCTATCCCTGCAGGTACATTTCTTACCGGGGCACAGCAGATTTATCTTTCTGTGGTATGCACCTGCCAGACAGGCAGATCTAAGCAATCCGAATGGAAACTTGTACCCGTCGTGTCCCCTAGGATCTCCGACCTGTCTCCGTCCTCGTATGCCCCACGAAACACCGATACACAGTTTAGCTGGAGCATCTCCGCCAGCGGAGAGGGCCAAACGCCACCGGCCCAGAAAAGTGCTACTTTCCGCTGGCGAACATCCGCATCCTCTGGAGCCACAGAGATTCCCATCACCGGCCAGGAGCAAAAGGTCATTGTTCCGAAAGGTACCTTCCCTACCGGGACCATCCAATGGCAGGTAGAGGTGGTCACCGTATTTGGGACGCCTCTGATCAGCCCGTGGACCACAGTGAGCACCAACGACCTGGCCTCCTCGGCAAAAGCCATCAGCCCCAAGGGCGTCATCGTAGACGCCGGACAGGACAATGTCTTTATGTGGGAACACATCGTGGAGACCGGCTCCGCTCAGACAAAATACGAGCTGGAATACAGCCAAAACGACAGTTCCTGGCAAAGCCTAAAATCCGAATCTACTGACAAGACATCCGCCATCATCCCACGCAATACGCTGCCGGGCGGAAAGCTGTACTGGAGGGTCAGGACTTATAACTCTGACGGGACAGCCGGATCCTGGTCTGAATCCGCTTACTGCGTGGTCATCGCGCAGCCAGCTGCTCCCGCTGTCTCCATTGTGCGCTCATCGCCCTGTTTCGCCATCCGGTGGCAGCAGAGCGGACAGGAGGCCTTTGAGATCCAGCTGGATGACCAGGTGATTGCCCAGAGGTTTGGCTCTGAATCCTCCTATGTCTACCAGGGCCTCCTGCCTCCCGGGCTGTACACCGTTCGGGTCCGTATCCAGAGCCAGTATGGGCTATGGTCCGACTGGGGAAGTGCATCCCTGCAGATCACCAATGCCTCCGGGGACGCCATCACTCTGACCGCTGTGGCAGACCGGTCCGGTGTGGTACGGCTCAGCTGGCAGTCGTCCCAGGCGGCGCAGAGGTATCAGATCTATCGCAACGGGAAACCCATCGGCACCACGACAGAGCTGTCCTATGAGGATCACTTTGCCATCGGTGAGGCTGTGTACATCGTTCGCGGCATTCTGGACGACAACGGAAATTACACGGAGTCCAATGCAGTCTCCCTTCGTATCTCTGTTTCCCGTGTTCAGATCGCCGATGTCGCGGCCCGCCAGTGGCTGGCGCTCCCGTATACGACCAGCGACATCCGGGAGGCCTCATACTCTGCTTCCCGGTCTGTTACCTATCAGCATTATGTGGGGGCAGCTCTCCCGTCTGCAGTAGTTGGAGAATCAGTATCCCAGTCGATCCGGATGGGCTGTGCCTTCCCCTGGTCCAATGTGGCCGCAGCGCTCAAGCTGGAGGCTATGCTGGGCAAGGTGGTATGCGTCAAAGATCCCCGCGGCGAGCAGGTGATTGGCGTCCTGGAGTCTTACAACAAGTCCTCCAGCCACTTCTGGGTGAGTTACGAGCTGAGCATCACACTCATCGACTGGGAGGAGGGAACGGCGCTATGATCTCATCTTATGGCGTGCGCTTCTATGTGCTGCGAAACGGGGCCAGGCTTACCACCTTATCCGCTATGTCGGCGCCATCGGTAGACTGCAGCGCAGACGCGGAGATCAACGTCTCTATGGCCGGCATCTTTGCCCCCTCTCCCCTGGTCAACTGGCTGACCGACGAGATCCAGCCGGTACAGGTCATAGACGGGGTGGAGCATCCCGTCGGAGTGCTGGTTCCGGTGTCCTATTTGGACACCGTGGACGCAAACGGCGCCAAAGCTGTCCAAATAGAAGCATACGACCGGTGTTATATCCTCAAACAGGCCAAGCTGGAGGCCCGCCTCCACCTGGCTGCCGGCACTCTCTATCTCGATGCCGTCATGCAGCTGCTCACCGCTGCAGGGATCGCGCTGGTCTTGCAGACACCATCCAGCCTGACCCTGGCCACAGATCGGGAGGACTGGGCCGCCGGCACGTCCTATCTCACAGTGATCAACACCTTGCTGCAGGAAATCAACTACGACCGCATCAGCTTTGATACATCCGGCGCGGCCGTTCTCCGGCCGGCAAAGGTCCCCTCTGCCAGCAATATCGACCACGAATACAGCCAGGGCCTACGCCTCCTTTCCAGGCAGGCATCCCGCGAGACCGATGCCTTTGACGCCCCAAATGTGTTTGTGGCCATCTGCAGCAATCCGGATTTTGATGCACCCATGTCTGCCACGTCGGTCAACGACAGCCCATCATCTGCACTGTCCACGGTAAGCCGGGGACGCAGGATCGTGTCGGTGACCAACGTGGACAACATCCCCGACCAGAAGAGCCTCCAGGATTATGCCGACCGGCTGAAAATGGACTCCATGCTGTCCACGGAAACGATCACCGTATACACCGCCAACGTCCCTGGCCACAGTGTGCGGGATACCGTGGCTCTGTGGCACCCCGAGCTGTCTGGGATCTATCAGGAGATAGGCTGGAGCCTGGTCCTCTCGGAGGGACAGCGGATGCTCCACACGCTGCGGAAGGAGGTGGTTCTGTGAGCGCATTTGCTACCGTTGGCGATGTTTACGCCGACGGGATCAGCCTTATTTTTGACGGAGAGGAGGCGCCAACCGAGAAGCACTATAAGTGCAACACCTCGGTGATCTTCCACGCTGGTGATCGGGTCCGCATCCTGGAGGACTCCGGCACCTTTGTAGTGGAGTATGTCGTGGGCGTGCCCATGGACCCTGACAATGAACTCCATGGCCTGCCCACCGGCGGATCCACCGGCCAAGTTCTGGCAAAAGTATCCGACGATGCCTATGACGCCGCCTGGGCCGATGCCAACGGTATCCCGGCCGGAGGTAATGCCAACCAGGTCCTGCGCAAAAAGACCAACAACGATTACTCTGTGGAGTGGGCGGACCCTAACGGTCTGCCCATCGGAGGCAGTGCCGGGCAATACCTCAAAAAGAACGGTACCGGCGACGGTGATGCGTCCTGGGCAGCTGTCGATGGAACCATTCCAAAAGGCGGCTCCACCGGCCAGACTCTGGTCAAAAGCTCGAACACAGACTATGCCGCCTCTTGGGAGGATCGCCACGAGATTCCGGCCGGAGGTAATGCCAACCAGGTCCTGCGCAAAAAGACCAACAACGACTACTCTGTGGAGTGGGCGGACCCTAACGGTCTGCCCGTCGGAGGCAGTGCCGGGCAATACCTCAAAAAGACCGGTACCGCTGACGGCGCAGCTGAGTGGTCCGACATTAATGGTGTTTTGCCGAAGGGCGGATCTTCTGGCCAGGTCCTCATCAAAGATAGTGGCTATACGGACTATTCCGTAAAATGGGGAGATATCCCTGGAGCTCTGCCGAAGGGCGGATCTTCCGGCCAGGTTCTCATCAAGGATAGTAGCTATACGGACTATTCCGTAAAATGGGGGACCATCTCCGGCACTTTGCCCACTGGCGGATCCACCGGCCAGGTGCTGGCTAAGAGTGGTTCCGGAAACTACGTCGTTAAATGGCAGGACGTGTTAGCCAAATCGGTCGCCAACCAGATTGACGCCACATCAGAGACCTACGCCATCCAACTTCGCACGACCTCAAAATACAGCAGCAAGCCCGTTTTCCAAATCCGCATGGGCTCCTCCGGCACTTGGTACACCCTTACTACGGAATAGGAGGTGCCATGATAACTTTTTCAAATTGGAGAATTTCCTCCAATCAGAAGATAATCGCTCTGCAGCATGATCACAAGACTTGTACCCTCACCGTCTCTGGAGATCTCCCGGAAGGGTGGAATTGGGAGCTGATTCTATTCTCTGGCGGCCTTCCGGATGAGATCCCCCTGACCCCATCGTCTGATGGGGTCTCAGCCGTTCTCTCCTCACAAAACCTGGCCAGAAGCGGTTTCTGTTCCCTTCAGCTGCGAGGTAAAGCCGGAGACAAGATCCGCCACACCAATGTTATCCATCTTTTGGTCAGCGAGAGCCTGGCAGTACCTGACTAGGAGGTACCCACATGATCACATTCGCAAACTGGCAGATCCAGGCAGATTCCCAAATCCTTGCCATGCAGTACGACAACGGCACATGCGTCCTATCCGTTTCAGGTGATCTCCCAGAGGGCTGGACGTGGGAAATGCTTGTCTCCGTTGGCGGCTGCCTGGATGTGCTCCCCCTGAGTCCATATGAGGACTGCTTCTCTTTCCTCCTCTCAGCAGAAAATCTGTCTCTGAGCGGGACCTATGCACTCCAGCTCCGCGGCCGCCAAGGGGAGGATATTCGCCATACAAATGTCATTTACCTGCTGGTGTCGGAAAGCCTCAGCGGGGATGCTGTATGGCCTACACTCCCCACAGAATTTTCTCAAGCGGAGCAGCGTATCGCGGAATATAATGCCCACCCTCCTATCCCAGGGCCAAATGGTTTTTGGCTGCTCTGGGATATCAACCAGCACAAATACATTGAAAGCCCCTTCCCTCTCCCGGAAGGAGGTGGCTTCCCTTATCAATTAGGCAAGACCCTGAAGGTCACCGGGGTAAACACGCTGGAAGTAAATACAGCCGATGCCGTGGAAGCTGACAACACGCTTCCCATCACAGCAGCCGCTGTCCATACCACTGTTGGCAATATCGACGCACTACTGAAAACCATCTGAAAAGGAGCAATTTCATGAGCATCTCTACTGAAGTGGCCCGGCTCCAGGCCGGACGAAATAAAATCCGCGCTAAACTCGTCGCCCTGGGCTTGGCTCAGTCCACCGACAAGCTGGATATACTGGCCACCGCTATTGATGGCATTGCAGACAATGGTGCTGTTTCCGCCAACGTCAAAGAAGGCGAGACCTACACCATCCCCAAGGGCTACCATAACGGCAGTGGTACCGTCTCTGGTGTGGCCGGCGGCGGCAGTTATAATCTCCAGTCTAAGACTATCAAGCCCACCAAAAAGCAAATCAACGTTACCCCTGACAGTGGCTACTATGGTCTATCGGACGTCACCGTGGAGGCAATCCCTGAAAATTATCAGGATGTCTCCAGCGTCACCGTCACAGAGGGTGACGTCCTCACCGGTAAGATCTTTGTGGGGACAGACGGCGTCCCAACCGCTGGTAGCATGCCCAATAACGGCGCTGTGGCCAAGAAGCTAACGGCGGATGCCCCTTCCTACACCGTACCCAAGGGCTACCACAGCGGTCTGGGGTCCGTCTCTATTGACCCGGAGCCCAAGACTGCCACCCCGACCAAGTCCCAGCAGACCATTTCCCCCACCGAGGGAAAGGTCCTCTCCACTGTCACCATTGAGCCCATCCCTGACAACTACGCAGACACTTCGGACGCCAATGCCGAAGCTGATCAGATCCTGGCAGGATCCACCGCCTATGTAGGAGGCGTCAAGGTGGAGGGCACCATGCCCAAGAATGAGGCAATCAGTAAAACTCTGGACGCCTCCACCCCCTCCTACACCATCCCCGCAGGCTATCATGACGGTACCGGTGTGGTGAACATCACGCCGGAGACCAAATCCGTCACCCCTACCAAGGCCCCCCAGTCCGTTACACCTACAGCTGGCAAGGTGCTGACCAAGGTGGATGTGGGTGCTATCCCGGAAGCCTATCAGGATGTAACTGAGGTTACTGCGGGAGCTGCCGACGTTCTCACGGGAAAGGTCATCGTTTCTGCCACCGGTGAGAAGGTGTCAGGATCTATGGCAAACAACGGGGCCATCAATAAGGAGATCGACGGTCTCTCCACCTTCAGCGCTGAGATCCCCGCCGGCTACACCTCTGGCGGCACCGTTACCCTCACCGGTGATATCGAGGCGGCCCTGGCAGCCATCTGAGGAGGCGGACTATGAGCGTATTGACTGAGCTCAACCGCCTGCAGGCGGCCAAGGCGGACATCACCGCCGCCCTGGCAGAAAAAGGCGTAACCGTACCCGAGGGCAGCACCTTGGACTCCTTCGGCGATTTTGTGCGGCAGATCAAAGCCGGCTCATCCGTCTCCTCTGCAGACTTCACAGCAACCCAATGGACTGGATCCTCCGATCCATACACTCTTTCCATCCCCACCTCTGGCCGAGATGCCGCAGCCCCCATCCTTTACCAGGTGGAATGCCTCTCTGGCGGAACCTACTGTAGGGACGCCTGGGTGGCTTTCAATACTACTGTTGCCTTCGACCAGCTCAGCAATTCCCTTATCCTAACCTCCAGCCACAAGTTTACCGGACGGATCGTTTACTTATGAGGAGGTATGCCCATGGAAACGCTGGAGGAGGCCCTGGAGCGCAAGAACAAGCTCTACACCCGGCTCAAGGAGGTCCGCACCCTGCTCAACACGCTGACCGACGCCGACGAGCGCCGCCGGCAGACAGAGCGGGCCAGGATCCTGCGGGAGATGTACAACGAGGCGCTGGAGGCCTGTGAGCGGCTCCGACCCACGGAGGCCAAGCGCCACAGGACACCGCCGAAGGAGACCGTCTCCGCTGACGGCGTGGGCTTCGACTTTTTTGAGCGCTGCGGCACCGCCTGGGCGGACATCCAGGGGTACACCTGGACGGAGCTGGGCCGGGCGGCCCAGGGGGCCAGCGCCCGCCAGGCCGCCTATCTCACCCGGGCCCTCACCGCGGCCATGGCCTCCCTGACGGAGCGGCAGCGGGAGATCCTGCTGCTCCGCTACCGGGAGGGGCTGTCCCTGACGGAGATCGGGCAGCGGCTGGGGATCCACAGGTCCTCCGTGTGCCGCTGCGCCAAGCAGGGCCTCCAGCGCCTGGAGGCCTGCATCCTGGCAAGCCTCCAGGCCCGGGAGTGCCAGGAGGCGGAGGGCTTTGACTTCCTGCGGTTCGCCGGGCGCACCGACGTGCTCACCGACCGGCAGCGGGAGTACCTCTACCTCCTCCTCACCGACGGCGTCACCCTGGGGGAGATCGCCCGGTATCTCCGAACAGAGACCTCCACCATCTCCCGGGGCAGCCGGCGGATCGCGGAGCGGCTCGCCGCCGTGGCGGAGGGGCTGGCGGAAAGGCCCAGCGCCTCCAGGCCCCGGCGGGAGGACTGGGCAGGCAGGCCGGAGGGGGAGATCGCCGCCGCGCTGGGCCTCTCCCCCGCCGTCTACTACCGTCTGATCTGCCGGGGGCAGACGGTGGGCGGCCTGCCCCGCCTGGCCTATGAGGTGCTGCGGCTGGGGGATCTCCCCGCCGCTGAGACCGCCCGGCGGCTGGGGCTCAGCGAGGGCACCGTCCGGGCCTACCGGCGGCGCTACCGGGGGGTGGACGTGTCCGCCCTGCCGGCGCCGGAGCCCTACCGCCCCGCCCCCCGGCCGGACCGCCGGGCGGATCTCCGTGGGCTGCTGAGCCGGACGGCGGGCGGCAGCACCATTGGAGACAGCATAGACGCCGAGACGTACCAAATGATGATGGCGGCCAGCAGAGGCCGCTGAAGGAGGACATTATGTATTACAGCAACAAGACCAGCATCGACGGCGTGCGCTGCACCGTATCCCCTGTGGGGGGCCTGGGCAGCGGCAAGTTCCGGGCCCTCTTCGAGCGGGAGCTGGCCTCCCTGGAGCAGATCGAGGCCATCCACTGGGATATGCCTCAGATCGCTGGGGACAGTGCCGGCCTGTCGGAGGGATGCGGCTACCAGGTGGACGACATCACCTATGCCAACTCCACCCACACCTACCAGGTGACCTTCCATTTGCTGGCCCAGTACCTTGGCGACGTCTCCGGCTACCAGACCCGCGTATCTGAGCTGGAGGCCACCCTCACAGAAACCAGCAATCATGTGGACCAACTGGAGGAGTCCCTAGCCGGTGCCCAGCAGGAGGCTCAGGCCGCCCAGGCTGAGGTCACTGAGCTGGGAGGCAGATTGGAGGCCGCCCAGGCCGACGTTGCCCAAGCCCAGGAGCAGGTGATGGTATTGGCCGGCCGTCCGGTGGCAGACACCGCGGAGGCCCGTGTCCTGCGTATGTCCATCGAAACCGCTGCGGCCGCCATGCCTGACGAGGAGGCCGCCCAAGCTCCCTCCCTGTCCAATCCCTGGGCCGTGGGCGAAACGGTAGAGCCAGGCGACCGCCGATACTATGCGCCCACAGGCCTGCTCTACAAGGTTCGCGATGGCCAGGGCCATACCACACAGGAGAGCTGGACTCCCGACAAGACGCCCGCCCTGTGGGCCGTGGTGGACATCACACACGCCGGTACCGCGGAGGATCCCATCCCCGCTGCAAGAGGCATGGAATATGAATACGGGAAGATCTATCTCGATCCCGAGGACGGCAAACGATACCTCTGCAAGCGCACCGGCGAGGCGGAGGGCGGCAAGATCACCCTCCATTACCTCCCCCATGAGCTCATTGGGCAGTACTTTGAGGAGGTGACGGCGTGACAATGACAATCAACGCAGGAGGACTACTGGCGGCCTTCATCGCAGCCATGGGGATCCCTTCCGCCATCATGGGACTTATTGCCTGGCGGATCAAAACGAAAATTGAAGCGCGGGAGAGTGCTCGGGATGTAGCCGCAGCGGAGAAGGCGAAAGCACAGCAGGAACTGGTCCTGATCTTGGTCCAAGGAACCCGGGCCTCCATCGCTCTGGGGGAGGCCACGGCCAGGGCCGTCCAGCGGATCCCCGACGCCCACTGTAATGGGGATATGCACGCCGCCCTGGACTACGCCGTCAAGATCAAGCACGAGCAGAAGGACTTCCTGGCAAAGCAGGGCATCCACGCCCTGATAGACGAATGATGGCCGTGATCCTGGCCGGGGCGGCAGGCTTCCTGGCGGGGGTGCTGGTGATGCTGCTGGTGGGACTTCTGCGGCTCTCCCGTGCCGGCAGCACCGCCGGCGCCCAGGCCAAGGGCCGGGCCAAGGAGTTTACCCAGCTCCTGGTCCTCAGCGACGGGGGCCTGGTGTGGGCCACCACCATCGGGTACATGATCCTGGCCGCCTATGCCATCTACAAGGGATACCAGGGGGCCCTCCCCTGGCTCACCGGTACCCCGGCAGCTGCCTTTGCCGGCTGGAGCGCCGTGAGGGCCTTCCTCATCAAAAAATCTGAAAAGCAAAACACCAAGGGCGGGATCACCTACGACCTGGCCCTGAAGGACAAGGAGGACGGAAATGCAGAATCTTGAGGCATATATCAGTACATTGCTGATCGTGGTGGCAGTTGCCACCGTGCTGGTCAACATCATCGTGGAGGTGCTGAAGAAAATCACCTGGGACCTGATCCCCACCAACCTGCTGGCGTTCATTGTGGCCGAGACCATCACCCTGCTGGCATTCTTCGCCATCTGTCAGGTCCGGGGGATCCCGGTGGTGTGGTACATGGTGGCCGCGGCGGTGGTGCTGGGCTTGATCGTAGCCTATGCGGCTATGTTCGGCTTCGATAAATTGCGAGAGCTGATCGAACAGCTGGGCACTATTAAGTCCCGAAAGGAACAGCCATGACCGGCCGGGATGTGGCCCTCCTGGCCGCCACCCAGGTGGGCATCCGTGAGAACCCGCCCAACAGCAACAACGTCCGATACAATACCTGGTATTACGGCCGGGAGGTATCGGGCAGCGCATATCCCTGGTGCATGGTGTTCGTCCAGTGGGTCTTTGCCCAGCTGGGCGTGGCACTGCCCCAACGCACCGCCTCTTGCGGGGCGCTCATGCGGGCCGCCCAGATGAGCGGCCAGTGGGTGACGGCGGACTACCGAACCGGAGACGTGGTGATCTACGACTTCCCCGGCGGAGCGGCCACGGATCACTGCGGCATTATTGAGAGCGTGACGGACAGTTGTGTGGTGGCTATCGAAGGAAACACCGGCTCCGGCAGCGACGCTGACGGCGGACAGGTCCAGCGACGGAGCCGGGCCTTCAGCGTCATCGTGGGCGCCGTCCGGGCCAAGGATCTTACAGAGGAGGTGACAGCGGAGATGGAGGAACGGTTCAACACCGTGGCCGGTTGCCCCAGTTGGGCGCAGGCCACCGTGGACAAGCTGGTAGCCCTGGGCTACCTCACCGGCAGCAGCGGCAAGGTGGATGACCAGGGCCGGCCGGCGGATCTGGATCTCAGCCGGGATATGCTGCGGATCCTGGTTATCTGCGACCGGGCCGGGGTGTTTGGGTAAGGATAACAGAAGGCCGGAGGGAAGTCCCTCCGGCCTTTTTACTATCCAGTTATTCATCATCCGAAGCATCCGCATAGCGTACTCCATCCTGGTCGTGCAAGATCTGCATGAACATGGGTACACAATTGGCATTATCCAGTTGCCGCGGAATTTCAAAATATTCCCTCAGCTTATAGAACTCCATTTTCTCATAAAATCCAACGGCTCTGGGATCTGCCGCCAAAACGATATACTTGATCCCGGCAAAGCCTCGATTGGCCTTCAGCACCTCGGCAATGACATGGAGGATCAGCTCTGTCCCCACGCCTCTTCTTTCGTAGTCCTGACTGACCGCCAGATTGGAGATCTCCAGCGCCGGCTCGCCCATGGTCATGCTCCCCTCTCTGCTCAGCAGCGAGGATGCCTTCAGGCTCACAAACCCCATGAGGGCATGATTTTCATCATCAATAAAGGCATGGGTGGTGGATACCCCGGCGTTGTTGTCATCAATGGCAGACCAGCGGATATAATTCTCGAAGTGCTCCGGGTTCCCGCAAGAAGAAGGGTTGACTTTGAATCCCAAAGCCAACCCGTATATATCTTTGCTCCATATGTCAAAATGGGCATTTTCAATCATTTCTTCTTATACCTTTCAGCAGATGCGAGGGCCTTTGCCACCTGGCTTTTACTGACAGTAGGGAGGGGCTTTTGCGGGTTTTTGGGCGCACCGACGATAAAAACATTATTCTTACTTCCAGAAGTCATGCAAAACACCTCCCCCTTCTTATAATCTCTTTCCTCTGTGGCAAATCGCAAATCTTCGGATTTTTTTATCTTATTATTACGTTGCAATTGTAACACGCCTTTCCGCACAATTCAATATTTTGCGATAAAGTTTCTTAATTTTTGTGTTGCATCAATAGTATACATATACTTCTGTACAGAATCTGCAGAAAATTGCCGCGAAACAGGCAACGCTGAACTGCCGTAATGAAACCTTACTGATAACCCAAATAACAAAGGCCGGAGGGGTTTCTCCTCCGGCCGTTTCAGCATTTCTTCTAAACCGCTCCATGTTGTGAATAGCATGAAGCTCTTTAGAGGATTTACTCCAGATCTTCCCGCAGGACGACTTCTATGGAGAAATCTGCAGGTTTCGTCTTTTTCTTTTTGGTGTAGTAGATCACCGCCACAATGGACTGCAGGAGATCCTTCTTGCCCGCAAGGCTTGCCTCCTGGTAATTGGCCAGGACGTCCTTCAGCCGGGCCAGCTGCTTGCGCTTATCCCGGCCCAGTTCCGTGCGGATCTTTCCCTCCAGCTCCTCAATACGGCCCTGAAGCCGTTCCTCATCTCCGGAAAGCACCGCCATCCGCTGGGCAAAGACCTCCCGGGTGTAGGTCCCATCCTCCAGGAAGGTGTACAGCCGGTCCCGCCGGCTATCCAGCCGCCCCAGCTGCTCCCTGGTCTGGGCCAGTTCCTTCTCCAGTACTGCGGTATCCGGCGGCGCCTGTCGGCTGAGGCTGATCTCCAGGCCCCGGGCCAGCTCCTGCAGCTGCAGCAGCACTGCCTGCTCCACCAGGTCAAACTTGGCCCCGGCTGAGCAGCCCGGCGTGGGGCACAGGAGGTACGCCACGCCCATGTTCTTTCCC
>ERZ1643251.2097-NODE-2097-length-20983-cov-7.331374_pt1 | contig 20983 bp, 15 predicted proteins | sample MGYA00579261_ERZ1643251 | MGnify/ENA primary metagenome ERZ1643251 (study PRJEB29033, sample SAMEA4952267) | chicken gut metagenome | biome: Broiler Chicken; feature: Gastrointestinal Tract; material: Caecum | place: Ireland | collected 2018 | study: Broiler... | reverse complement strand
AGTTCTGCCACAAAGTAGGTCTGAATTATGTTTCCTGCTCACCATTCCGTGTGCCGATCGCAAGACTGGCAGCCGCACAGGCAGCACTGAACAACAAATAATTATTTATTGAATATTGTCCCGAAATAAAATCTGCCCTATCTCTGGCACATGTTGGAGATAGGGCATTTTTGAGTTGTCATATTATCTAAAAAACGTAAAAGATTTTTGAAAAAAAAGGCAAAATGTAAAAAATATATAATCGTGAAAAAAACAGATGAAAAATGTGGAAAAGGGGTGTATTATATAAAAAGAGTATGAACAAAATATTAAAGTTGTAATAAGGAGCCCTCTCCCGAATATATGTTCGGGGGGGGGCAAATTTAGTTTTATGGAAAAGAATATTTTGATCTTAGCAACAACAGGCGGTTTTGTATATAAGTTTGAACTGGAAAATGTGAAAATCCTTCAAAGGCTGGGATATACCGTACATTACGCCGGGAACACTTATGACCAGCACTATTTTTTTGAAGATTCTGTTATCAAAAATACTGATATCCAGGTCCACCATATTGACATTGCAAGATCACCCTACATGCTGAAGAACAACCGGAAAGCATTCTGTCAATTAGTGGAGATTGTAAAGAAATATAAAATACAGGCAATTCATTGCCATACTCCTATGGGCGGCGTTCTGGGCAGACTTATTGGACGGTACTTCAGAGGGGACAAGCTCAGAGTTATTTATACAGCGCACGGGTTTCATTTTTATAAAGGAGCCCCGTTGATAAATAACTCTATTTATTTTGGGGTAGAAAAACTGCTGGCTCCTTATACAGATACTTTAATTGTGATTAATGAAGAAGATTATAGAAATGCCCGACGGTTCCGGCTGAAAAAGGGTGGAAAATGCTATAAAATCCCCGGGGTGGGGCTGGATATGGAACAGTTTTGCCCGATGGAGGAAAAGACCTGCATAGAACAGAGAAGGAAACTGGGGATAGACGAAAAGGATTTCTTCTTTGTTTCTGTAGGTGAACTGAATGAAAATAAGAATCAGGAAATTGTCCTAAAGACACTGCTGCAGATGAAAAAAGAAAACAAAGATATTTCTCATATGAAATACGGAATCTGTGGGGAAGGTTTTTATTTTGAAAGGATACAAAAAGAAATCCGGGAGTGGGGACTTGAAAAAAATGTAATGATGTACGGATATTGCACAGAAGTATGGAAAATCCTGGGATGTGCAGACGCTTCCGTATTTCCTTCCCGGAGGGAAGGACTGGGGATGGCAGGCCTGGAATCCTTGGCTATGGGGGTTCCGGTTATCGCCGCGGATAACAGAGGTACCAGAGAGTATATGGTACATGGGCAAAACGGTTACATATGCAGATGGGACAGCGCAGACGACTTTGCCCTGGCCATAGAAAAAATGAAAAATCTGACCCCGGAAGCAAAACAGAAGATGAAAACTTTCAGCAGAGATTCGGTAGAAAAATTTGAAAAATCGCATACCGGAGAAATTATGGAAAAGATATACAGAGACCTGGATAAACAGTTGGAGTGTGAAGGCGTATATGAAAAAACAAGATTATACAAGACATACGAAAAGGGAAATAAAGATCACTGTTATTATGGGAGTTTATAATCCGAAACAACCGGAATATCTCCTGCAGGCTGTGCAATCCATCATTGGGCAGACCTTTCAGGACTGGGAAATGTTGATCTATGATGATGGATCTGATAAAGAATACATACCGGTGATCCGGAAAGCAGCAGAGCTTGACCCCAGGATACGTTTGATCCGCTGCGAAAAGAATCATGGGCTTGCTTATGCTTTAAATCAGTGTATCAAGCAGGCAAAAGGTCAGTACATTGCCAGAATGGATGATGATGATATTTCAAAGCCGGAGCGCCTGGAAAAAATCTATGATTTTCTGGAGACCCACAGAGAGTATCAGTGGGCGGGGTCTAATTCCGACCTGATCGATGAAAAGGGCGTCTGGGGAAAGGGAAATATGCAGGAAATCCCCGGAAAAGAGGACTATCTTCCTTACTCCCCGTACATACATCCCAGCGTTGTGTTCCGAAAAAAAATCCTGGACAGATTAAAAGGATATAAAGTGGCTTCTGATACAATGCGTTGCGAAGATTATGAATTATTTATGCGGTTATACGAAAATGGCTATCGGGGTTATAATCTCCAGGAGCCTCTTTTTCAGTACCGGGAAGATGATAATGCTTATAAAAAAAGGAAATACTGTTACCGTATCAGGGAGATGAAGATTCGGTATCAGGGCTTTAAAAAGTTAGGAATTTTAAGTATCCGTACACTGCCCTATGTAGTCAAACCAGTGGTCACCGGATTGATTCCCCACAAGACTATAAAATATTTGAGAAAATATGGGAAAAGGGAAGCATATGTCCAAAGATCATGAAACTGTCAGACAAAGAAAATACACAGAAATCGTAGAAATGAGAGATACGGTATTCGGAGGGGTTGAGAACAGAGGGGGAAATATGCTGGAAAAAACAGTGGAAAATGTACTGGGACCGTCGATAAACAGCTTTATTATCTGGGTATTGCAGGAAAGCAGAAAAAACGGGATTCAAAGGCTATATTTCCTGGCCAGGGACGGATACTTGATGTATCAGTGTGCAAGGATATACTGCGAAAAGCAGCAGCTGCCCATAGAATGCAGATATTTAAGCTGCTCCAGGTACTCGGTGCGGATTCCCCTTTTTCATCTGGATATGGAAGAGGCGTTGGAATATGTCTGCAGAGGAGGGATAGATGTGACCCTGGATTAAATTCTGGACCGGGCAGGCCTGACTTGTCAGGAAAAAGCAATGGTGCTGGAATTGCTTCCTGCACCAAAAAAAAACAGGGGGATCATTCCCTATTCGGAGCTGTCCCAGGTAAGGGAAGTTCTGAAGAATTGTCAGTATTTTATGGATTGTATGTATCAACACTCGGTAGAGGCCTATCCGCTTTTAGAGGAATATTTAAAACAGGAGGGGCTGTTGGAAACGAAGAAATCAGCGTTGGTGGACAGTGGATGGGTAGGTTCGATGCAGAAAACATTGAACACCATCCTGGGAAGACTGGGGAGAAAGGAAAAACTTACCGGTTATTACTGGGGACTTTATGAACTTCCCCGGGGAGTAAAAAGAGAAGACTATTTTTGTTACTATTTCAGTCCGGAGAAAGGGCTGAAAGAAAAAGTCTATTTCAGCAACTGCCTTTTTGAGACCATATTCAGCGCACCCCATGGCATGACCATCGGTTATGAGAAACTCAGGGGGAGGATTTTTCCTCGATACGGAGAGATTGATGAACAAAGACAGGAATTTATGATCTGGCTTAGTGAATACATCAGAGAATATACGAAAAAAGCGGTACGGGCCGTAACAGATCTATACCAGATCGATACGGTCAGATACAAGAAGATAGTAAAAGAACTGCTGCGGCTGTTTATGGGGTATCCTACAGCTTCGGAGGCGGAATTATTTGGAAGCCTGGAATTTTCAGATGACGTTCTGGATAATTCCAGACAGCAGGTGGCGGTAAAGATGACGGAACAGGAAATTAGGGGCAACCATGTCTGGAATAAAGCACTGACTATGCTGGGTATCAGGAAGGGATATATTAAAGAGAGCGCCTGGCTGGAGGGGAGCATAGCCCGGTTGGGGAAAAGAGAAAACTATCATTGGTTTATGTACCGAATGTATAAGTACCTACTTTATATAAGAAAGAAATACTATTATTTGAAAATGAGGGAAAAAGAATGACTAAGGCGGAAAGAAGAGAGCAAAGAAAACAATATCTGTTTGTGATTCATGAACTTGTGACAAGAGAAACAAAAAGAAAATATGCCCGTTCTAAATTGGGAATTTTGTGGAGTGTGTTGAACCCGCTGCTGTCTATGGCGGTGCTGTCCATGATTTTTTCCACGATTTTCAAAAGAAGTATTGAGAACTATCCGATTTATTATTTGACAGGTTTTATCATCTGGAATATGTTTACACTATCTACAACTACAGCTATGACAGCACTGGTAGATAATAAACAGCTTTTGATCAAAGTGAAACTTCCCATGCTGATTTTTCCGATTTCCAGGGTTCTGACAGCACTAGTGAATTTGGGATATTCTCTGATTGCTTATGGGGTGATGCTGGTAGTATTTCAGGTACGCCCTTCTGTCACTATGCTGTTTTTGCCTGTGGTAGTAATCTTTTTACTGTTTTTTGCTTTAGGGATTTCTTATATTCTGTCCGTAGCATATGTTTTTTTTGGCGATATTAAACACTTGTACTCTGTGATTGTAACACTTTGGATGTACTGTTCGGCTATTTTTTATCCGGTAGACGCTATTGACCCTTTGCTAAAAACAATCGTGGAACACAATCCGGTCTACAATTTTATTGCCTGTGCAAGAGATTGTATGATGTATCAGCGGCTTCCAAATTTTCTTGAAGGAACCCAGTTGGTTTTATGGGGAATCGGTATGTATATCGTAGGCTATATGATCTTTAAGAAATTTAGAAATAAAATCATGCAGGTGATATAAAATGAGAAAAATAACAGAAAATAGAAGATACAGAATAATTATATTGCTGCTTTTGGCCTTGATTTTTATTCCGGGCTTTCCAAGCCAGGTCTATGGAGCAGCGCAGGCTTCCTTCGGTTCAGAAAGCTACAGTCCACAGATTGGCCAGGATTTTCCTATGGGAATTTACATTATCGCAGATGAAACGTTTACATCTGGAGAAACAGAGGTCAGATATGATCCGGAAATTCTAGAATATATTTCCGGAGGAGAATTGACTGAAGAAGGGCTGGTGCATCTGTCCTATGTAAATATACAAGGTGGTAAGGGAAGACAGGACATACAGTTCAGACCTAAGACCGGAGGAAAAACAGAAGTTTATATTGAAAGCGCCCAAGCTCTTGGAACAGAGGGAAACCTTCTTGAAATGACAGATATGCAAAGGGTATCGGTGAATATTCCAATTCCGGAATCCTGCAGGCTTTCCGGGGCAAAGCTGAACGGAGAAGATATGAATTTCACAGATGATTCCCAGACTGAACTGTATGGAGAAGTATCGGGAAATATAGAGGAGGCGGAGATACAGGCTATCCCTGTCCAGGAAGAAGCCACAGTTACAGTTGAAAGTAAAAAGCTAGAAAAAGGGGAAAATCTTATAAAGATTTCTGTGACTGATACAGTCGGAAACCAGGCAATTTATAATGCAAGGATACTGCGTCAGGCACTGCCGGAATCATTGCCTAATGAAGAAGAAGAAACGAGAGCGGATATGACAGCAGAAGATCAAACGGATACAGAGGTTATTCATGAGATATCATTTCCGATAGAAAGGCTTTTTATTGTCGGAGGAATTTTTCTGCTTTTGGAGATTATAATCTGTGTGAGTCTTATCATACGGATTCGTAACAGGAGAAAGAAAAGAAGAAGACGCAGACAGAGAGAAGAACAAAGGAGACAGGAAGAGCGGAGAAAAAGCAAAGAAGAATCGATTAAAGAGGAAAAAAGAAAAGCAGAAGAGAAGGAAATGGCGGCGGCTGTTCAGAAAATCATAGAAGAAAAACAACAAGAGGAATCTGGAGAAGAAGAAAACTATGAAATCCAGGTAATAGATGTTACCATGACTTTCCGGATTATTCAGAATGCACCGTCCAGCGTAAAAGAGTATGTAATTAAGAAGATAAAAAAGAAAACCAAATACCGGGAATTTTCCGCATTGAAACATATAAGTTTTAATGTAAAAAAGGGTGAGGTTGTAGGTATTATCGGTACCAATGGTTCCGGAAAGAGTACGATTTTGAAGATTATTTCAGGTGCACTGGCGCCTACTTCCGGTGAAGTGAAAGTAGACAGACGAAAAATCCAGCTTCTGACTTTGGGAACCGGATTTGACTTTGAACTTACGGGAAGAGAAAATGTTTATTTAAACGGGGCAATCATTGGCTATACAAAAGAATATATAGATGAAAAATACGAAGATATCGTTAAATTTGCAGAACTAGAAGGATTTATGGATGAAAAGGTGAAGAACTATTCCTCCGGTATGGTGTCCAGACTGGGATTTGCTATTGCGACTATGCGGGATACACCGGAAATATTGATCTTAGATGAGGTGCTAAGTGTAGGAGATATGTTTTTCAGAAAGAAAAGCGAGGCAAGGATAAAAGAAATGATACATGGCGGTTCCACAGTGCTGATTGTTTCTCATTCTATGGACGTTATCCGCAAGAATTGCGACAAGGTAGTCTGGATTGAAAAGGGCGACCTGAAAATGATTGGAAAACCTGAAGAAGTATGTCCGGCATATGCAAAATTGAACGGATAAAAACAGAGGAAAGATTTGTTATGAAGCTTGGTGATAATATTTATAGTGTACTGGTCAATCAGGTACCGGGGATCAGGCGCAGATACCATAAATACAGAGATGGATTGACGGGGAAAGACAGAGCCCGTGCATGGGGATATTTACTGAAATTAAATCTGGAATATTATCTCCTTCAGAATAAGGAACTGAAAGAACCGACAGAAATGTACCCCGACAAAGGGAAGAAACTGTATACACAGGGAAGCGAGTCATCCCTGTCCAGGCGGGAAAAGCCGGCTGCATTGGCTGAAAAACTGGCTGCATATGATGTGATTTCTTTTGATGTATTTGATACATTACTGCTTCGCCCTTTTTCAAAACCTTCGGATCTGTTTTTTCTGGTAGGAGAAGAGCTGAATTATTTAGATTTTGAACGGATCCGTCGAGAGATGGAGTGGAAAACCAGAGAAAAAATCTGTCAAAAATATAAAACCAGAGAAGTTACTTTTCAGGAAATCTGGGAGGTAATGGAGAAAGAAACAGGAATCCCTGCTACATTCGGAAGCAATTTGGAATGGGAAACAGAAAGAAAATATTGTTTTGCTAATCCATATTTTACAGAAGTCTTTCGGGAACTGCAGAAATATAGAACAAAAATAGTGATCACTTCGGATATGTATCTGAGAAAAGAACAGATTCGGGAATTGTTGGACAAAAATGGATTTAAAGGAATTGAAGAAATCTTTGTATCTTGTGAATACAGAGCGTCTAAAGGAGCGGGTACACTCTATAGGTTCGTTAAAGAGAGAATGGGAAAAAATCTTTCTTATGTCCATGTGGGAGATAACCCATACTCTGATCAGAAAAAGGCGCAGGAAGCAGGATTTTTCGTGATACCCTATCAAAATGTTAATGAATTTGGAGAACGGTATCGTGCCGAAGAAATGTCGCCGGTTACAGGATCTCTGTACAGAGGGCTTGTAAATGCGCATCTGCATAATGGTTTAAAAGAATATTCTATAGAATATGAATTTGGGTTTCTATACGGAGGTCTGTTTGTTCTGGGATACTGTCAGTTTATCCATGAGTATGTGAAGATACATGGAATAGAAAAGATTTTATTTCTGGCGAGAGATGGGGATATCCTAAATCAGATGTATCAGAAGTTGTACCCGGAGGAAAGAGATAAATGCCGCTATGTATACTGGTCCAGACTGGCTGCTGCGAAAATGACGGCAGGATATTTTAAATATGACTATTTTCGCAGGTTCCTCTACCATAAAGTAAACCAATCATACAGTTTGGAGAATATTTTTAGGACTATGGAGTTGGAAGATATGTTCCCGGATTTTCTGCAAGGGCAGGAAAGTATGGACAGAGAAACAGAACTGACAGATAAAAATGTATCAATTATCAAAACTTATTTAATGAAAAACTGGAAGTGGGTTTTGGAACATTACAAAAGGCAGACAGAGGCCGGAGGCATTTATTATAAAGAAGTCCTTGGAGATAGTAGAAAGGCTGTGGCTGTAGACGTAGGCTGGGCAGGAAGCGGAGCTGTAGCATTGGATTATCTGGTAAACAAAGTGTGGAAGCTGGGATGCGATATTGTCGGCATTGTGGCCGGAACCAATACGGTACACAATGGTGCAGAGAGTAACGCCAGCGAATCTTTTCTTTATTCGGGAAAGATAGTCAGCTACTTATTTTCTCAGAATAAAAATCGAGAGATGTGGAGAAATCATGACTTAAATAAAGGCCATAACATTATTGTAGAAATGTTGCTATGCTCGGAAAAGCCACCTTTTAAGGGATTCAAATTCGGAGAAAAATCTTTTGGAAAACCGGACATAGATAAGCAAGTGGTTTCTGATATTCAGGAAGGGATAAAGGCATTTATTGATTTATCAAAAAACTTAGGCTGGCAGATAGAGGGGGAAGATGTTAATGCGCTGTTTCGATTGATTTATGGAAATAAGAAGTATACAGAGCTGATAAAAGGAAAATCTGAATTTAATCCGAACATTTGATATGGAACTAGAGGAAAATCTGAATGTCTAAGAAGAAAAAGAAAGAAAAAATTTTACTTGTTTCCCATGAAATGTCTTATACCGGAGCCCCCAGGAGCCTGCTTAATATTGCAAAAGTTTTGCGAAACTCAGAAATTGAAGTTACTGTTTGGAGTCTTAAAGGGGGAGATTTTCAAAAAGAATTTGAAAAAGAAAAAATTCCTGTACAGATCATCGGGAACATCGAAGACTATGTATGTGAAATCACAAAATACGATTTAGCGATTTTGAATACTATTTTTACAGCAAAACTAGTGAAATATTTTCAGGAACGGGTCCGTACTATTCTATATATAAGGGAGGCCGAAAATATATCTCTATTGGTCAGAGACTGTAAAATAAGTAAGGAAGATATCCGTAGTGCGAAAGAGGCTCTTTGTGTCAGCGAGTATGCCGAAAAATATATCATAGCTCATTGTAATCCTAGAAGTCTGACGGTCATCCGTAATTATGTGAAGGACGAATATGACGGAAGTTTGAATATAGTGCGAAACGGAAGGATCCACTATTTGCTTTCTGGAACATATGAATGGAGAAAAGGTTATGACAGAGCTATTGCGGCTTTTCTCAGTATGCCGGAGAAACTAAAAAAGATTACATATTTGCATATTGTGGGGAGGAAACCTGAGTGGGCGAGAAGATATTGGGAAACTTTAGAGAAATCATATGATGACCGGATTATTGACCATGGAGAAATAGCAGATGAAGAGAAAAGGATAGCGCTTTATCGCAAGATGAATGTGTTTGTAATTGCATCCCTGGATGAATCCTGCTCTCTGGTAGCTCTTGAGGGGGCTATGCTGGGCAAGGCATTGATCATGTCCGAAAATGTAGGAGCACAATATTTAGATGTTAAGAAAAAAGGAATATATCCTACAGATGATGTTGCTATGTTGTGCAGAAAAATGTGTGAACTGACCAGCAGAAGAGAATTGCTGATCCGGGGAATAGAGATGAGAAGAATGTACAAAAAAACTTCAACGGAAAAAATATATGTGGAAAAGCTATGGAAGATCATTAACGGAGGAGCTGTCAAATGAATCCCAAAGTATCTGTAATTATGCCGATATATAATGTGGAAAAATATCTCCAGCAAAGTTTATTAAGTGTTATACATCAGACTATGCGGGATATAGAGATTATTTGCATCAATGACGGTTCGACAGATTCCAGCGGAAAGATATTATCCTATTATTCGGAAAAGGATGACAGGATTAAAATTATTACCACTCCGAATAAGGGGTATGGACATGCCATGAATATAGGGCTGAGAGAGGCCAAAGGCGAATACATCGGGATTGTAGAACCGGACGATTATGTAGATACAAGAATGTTTGAGTATTTGTATGATACGGCAAAATTGCAGGGGACGGATATTGTAAAGGCGGATTTTTACAGGTTTAGCAGAGGGATACATGGGACTCAAAAATTTTTACAGCCAGTGGCAAATGATATAAGATTTTACCATAGGATTGTAATTCCTCAAAAAGAAAACGATTGTTTCCGGAATATAATGAATATCTGGTGCGGTATTTATAAAAGAGAATTTCTTGATTGCAATAATATATATTTTCATGAAACACCGGGAGCTTCTTTTCAGGACAACGGATTTTGGTTTAAGACTTTATGTTATTGTAAAAGACTTTACTATTTGGATATTCCGTTATATATGAATCGCAGAGATAATCCAGATTCGTCAGTTCACAATCCCGGGAATATTTACTGTTGTAATCAAGAGTATAAATTAATAAGGGAATTTCTAAGAAAGAATAAGAGATTAGAGGAAAAATTTTTAGAAGGCTATATGATAAAAAAATATGAAACCTATATGTTTAATATAGGAAGAATACGTGGAGAGCCTTTAAAAAAATATTTAAAAGATTTAAGCGAAGAGTGGAAAACAGACTATGAAAATGGTGACTTAACAGAGGAAGGGTTCACCCCATTTGAATGGAATGTCATAACCCAGATTATGAGAGAACCCGATAAGGCATATGACATATTTAGTGAAAAGAAGGACAAAGAAGAAGTAAATGTAAAGATACAAGATTTACAGTACCAAATAGATGAGATCAGAAAATCTCGTTCTTATAAGATTGGTATGCTGATAACATTTATTCCAAGAAAAATAAGAGAGATACGAAGTAAAGGAGAAAAGTAAAATGAAAGAGATGCGTCAGAAACAAGTTGAGGAGACAAGAAATAAAGTAAAAATTCATCAGTTAATTAATTTTGATAAAGATCCGGAACGAGAGGTAAAAGTATCGATCATTGTTCCTGTTTGTAACGTAGAGCAGTATCTTAGAGAATGTTTGGATAGTGCGATTAATCAGACACTTCAAGAAATAGAAATCATATGTGTCAATGATGGTTCAAAGGATAATTCATTACAGATTTTAGAGGAATATGCGGAAAAAGATACGAGGGTAAAAATTATTGATAAAGATAACGCAGGATATGGTCATGCTATGAATATCGGTATGGATATGGCCAGAGGGGAATATATCGGTATCTTAGAGAGTGATGATTATATTAAATTAGATATGTATGAAACTTTATATAATATTGCACATCAGGACTGTATAGATATGGTAAAAGCAGATTTTTATCGTTTTACTGTAGATGGAGAATATAGACATTTATATTATAATTTTTTGACTCCTAAACAAGAGTATTATAATCATATTTTAACTGGCGATAGGACAATTGATTTATTTAAATTTACTAATACATGGACAGGCATTTATAATGCTGATTTCTTGAGAGAGAATAACATTCGTCATCAAGAAACACCGGGAGCATCTTATCAGGACAATGGTTTTTGGTTTCAAACTACTATATGTGCAAAATCATTGTATTATCTTGACAGGCCATTCTATATGAACCGTAGAGATAATCCAAACTCTTCTATATATCAAAGAGAAAAAATGTTTATGGCCAATACGGAATACAAGTTTATTTATAATTTTATCGAAGAGCGCCCTGAACTAAAAGAAAAATATGCAAGATTTTATGCAATGAAAAAATTTGATAATTATTACTATAACTACCGCCAGATCTCTAAGGAATTAAAATTTGAGTACCTTACAAAATTTTCAGAGGAATTTAAAGAATTAGACCGAAAAAAGGAAATAGATAGAACGCTTTTTAGTAATGCAAGATATAAGACCTTAAGGAAAATTATAGATGCTCCGGAGGAATATTATGAGGAGACTAAAGATGAAACAGGTGTAGACTTTATGAGTACTTCAAATGATGTAGTACCTATTGTGTTTATCTGTGATAAAGGGTATGCAATTCCTACATCTACTGCGATTGCATCTATAGTAAAGGCAAAGCGCCGCAATACAAGATATAAAATAACAATCATAGCTGTTGGGCTTTCAGATTCAGATATCAGAAGATTTGCTGTGTATGAGAAATCAGATATTTCTTTTACTTTTATATCTGTTCAACCAGATGAGTTTGAAAAATTACATAAAACTGAAATTACAAATTACGGTGTTCCAACGACTGCATTGATAAAATTTTTACTGCCGGATTTGATGAAAGAATACTCAAAAGTAATTTATTTAGACGGTGATATTGTAGTAAAGAGAGATTTAAGCGCTTTATTTGCAGAAAATATCGAGGGGTATTATGCAGGTGTTGTGAGAGATATTCCTCAGGTCTTATATGAAAGACAGATATTTGGCGTTGAATATGGAAGAGATTATTTTAACTCTGGAATGATGCTTTTGAATATCCATTTAATGAGAGAAGATAATCTCACAGAAGTGTTAATAAGGACAAAACAAGAATTAGACAGCAGATTAATGGATCAGGATGTGTTTAATGAAGTATTTAAAGACAAGATGAGGCAGCTTCCAATTAAATATAATACTTTGTATGTTAACTTATATAGATCCAGAACCAGATATAATATAAGCCAAATTAATAACTTATATAAAACAAAATATACAAACCTAGAAAGTATCAGACGGGATAGTGCCATTATACATTATTGTTCAAAAGATAAGCCGTGGAAATATTATGATGTTCCTATGGCTGATATATGGCTGGAACATTTTTTAAGATCTTCGTATGGCGAAAAAACTCTGGTACGCCATTCTATACTGGATCAAAACGAAGAGATTGAATGTAATGGAAATATTTTATTTGAAGATGTAGAGAATCATGTTCCAGTGGTATTTTATTATACTTCAAGAAACACAAAAGAAATTTTAGCTAATATTAGTGAAATAAAGAAATTTGGTCGAAATAACGGAGTATTTTGCGATTTCTATATCTTAAAGAACGGTGACAATGGGTTGCCAATGTGTTTGTTTGAAAAATATATAGATACGGAGACTTCGATTAAAACTGTTGAGCTAAAGAATATGCTGGATAGGGATAGGGAATATAGTAGAAGCAGAAGGCTGCATGACAATTATTATCGTATGCTTATTCCTGAAATCTTGTGTCAGTATCCCAAAATAATATTTGTTGGTGATACGGTTGTTAAAGATGATATAGTAAATTATTTCTTAAATTACGAAATGAAAGCGGAAATTGGCTATATTAAAATGGAAGATAAGTCATTTTGGGATTCTCCGGTGGTATTTTATGATACCAGAAAATTTGTTTGCAATATTATCAAAATGAAATTTTTTGATGAATATAACGGCAATAAGAAGACTAGCGGGAAATTTGCATTGTCACTTTATAACATCATACCGAGAAGTGCTGCAGATACAATTGATACATACTACTTTGATATAGCTGAAACAAATAATAAGGCGGTTGAAGAACCAAATCAAAATGGTAATCTGCAATTGATGAAAAAAATAGTTAGTAGTATAGAAGAAAAAGACAACGAGTATATACGATTATTGGAAGAAAAAAATGAAAATTGTATGCGAGAAATTTATGACAAAGATCAATATATTCATCAATTAGAGTACGAATTAAAAGCAACCAGAACATCGTTCTCTTGTAGGCTAGGACTAGCGTTAACTGCAATACCAAGAAAAATTTTAGGAAAAAAATAATGTTTTGAAATCTAGTACACAGTTAAAATTTGATACTATAAGCTTTTTATGTGAATAGGGAATTTCAATTCATATAAAAAGCCTAAAATACTTAAGTGTTATACGGAAAGGATATAATAATGATATGTACAATAGATATTCACGGAAGCTGTGTATCCCGAGATGTATTTCGAGATCAAGATGATATAAAGGTGAAAACTTATATTGCTAGAAATTCAATTATGTCAACACAATATCCACTAGTCAGAGAAAAATTTACAGATACTTCATCAAATAATTCACCATGGGAAAAACGAATGTTAGATATTGATTTTTCAAAATCTTTATTTAAGCATTTAGCAGATAATCACGGAGATTATTTGATGATTGATTTAATAGATGAAATTTTTGAATTAATAAAGGTGAGAACATTTGATGGAAAAGAGAGTGCAGTTACTAATTCACAAGTTCTTAAAAGATCAGACTATATGAAAATACTGGGTATAAAAAATATAGAAATTATTAATACTAGAAATTTTCATTTTTCAAAAATAATTGATGCAATTAAAAATTATTGCAAAAATATCATTGATATATATGGAGAAGAACATATTATAATTAATGAAGCATACCCTGTTGAGAAAATGATTGATAAAGATAGCAATGTCAAGTTTTTTGATGAGGAGAGAAGAAACAATGTAAAAAGAAATAGATATAAGTTAGAATTATACTACGCATTACTTGAATATGAAATGCCAAAGGCATTTGTAATTAAAATGCCAAAGGATATTTATGCAGACGAAAATCATAGGTGGGGTAAAGCGACAACACATTTTGAAGAAAGGTTTTATAGTGATGTCTATGAACAGACATTAAAGTTTATAAATCATAATAAGAATCATGCAGAAAAACATATAATTGATCCGGTAAAGTCTAAAAATTATGAAGATGACAAGCAATTGTTTGATGCAAGAGATATTAAGAATAAAAATATAATAATTTGGGGTGCACAAATATATTTTAAAGAAAATATTGAGAGGTTTAAAAAGAAATATAATAAAATTAAGTATATATTTCCTGATGGGCCTGTGGAGGCAGAGATTGGTAATCAGTATACAATTATTGAATCATTAGAGGATATAAAAAAGATAAATAATTGTGTTGTGATTATCGCAAAGGGTAAAACAGAAAATATTTCTAAAATTGCAGAAACCCTAATGCAATATGAAATACCGTATGATCATATGGATTTTTATATTCACAGTAATTTGAATATTAGATATTTAAAAGCATTGAAACATTATAATTATATTGATGAAAATAACAATAAATTTATTATACACCCTGATATTTCAGATAAATTGGTGTTGAATAGAATTTGCTGTAGCAATGCTAATTGTGCTATTGGGAATAATAAAATTCATAAACAGCTTTTTATACAATTAATGGGAGAAAGACCAGATATAAACATAGGAAAGGATAGTAGCTTTCTAGATGTGATTATTAATGTTTGCTCAAATGGTAAAGTAATAATTGGTGATGATAATATGTTTTCTCATGGTATAACTTTAGCGCAAAGTGATATGCATCATATATTTGACTTGCAAACTGGGAATAGAATTAATTATCCGAAAGACATTATTATCGGCAATCATGTTTGGGTAGGTCGTGAAGTGGAATTTTTAGGCGGAGCCAATATTGGGGATAACTGCGTAGTTGGAGCCAGAACAGTTACAAGCAGTAAATTCCCTAATAATGTAGTACTTGCGGGGTGTCCGGGAAAAATAATTCGTGAAGATATAATTTGGGCAAGAGATGATCTGAAAATTTATAATCATGATAATTACAAAGAAGCCGTTGATAAATTAGGTGAAAAATATATACATAAGGAGTTACCAGAATGAAAATTACAGTTGCAGGCACCGGATATGTAGGACTTTCTATAGCTACTTTACTTTCACAGAATAATGAAGTTTGTGCTATAGATATTATTCCGGAAAAAGTAGAGATGATCAATAATAAGAAGTCGCCTATAAAAGATGCAGAGATTGAGGAGTATCTACAGAATGAGCCATTAAATTTAATGGCTACATTAGATCCTGAGAAGGCTTATACAAATGCTGATTTTGTAGTGGTGGCGGCACCCACAAACTATGACAGCAAGCATAACTCTTTTGATACATCAGCGGTAGAAGCGGTGATTGATCTATCAATGAAATATAATCCTAACGCAACTATTGTCATAAAATCCACGGTTCCGGTAGGGTATACAAAAAAGATAAGAAAAAAATTCAATAATATAAAACTAATGTTCAGCCCAGAGTTTTTGCGAGAGGGTAAGGCTTTATATGATAATTTATACCCGTCACGTATTATCGTAGGAACTGATCTTCAGAATCAGTATTTGGCGGAGCGGGCTAGGTGTTTTGCAAATCTATTAGCAGAAGGTGCCAAAAAGGAGAATATTGATATTTTATACATGGGTTTTACAGAAGCTGAGGCTGTAAAACTATTTGCAAATACTTATCTGGCTTTGCGAGTAAGCTATTTTAACGAATTGGATACGTATGCTGAATTAAAAGGCTTAAATACACAGCAAATTATTCAAGGGGTATGTCTTGATCCACGGATTGGGAACTTTTATAATAATCCTTCCTTTGGATACGGTGGATACTGTTTGCCAAAGGATACGAAACAGCTTCGGGCAAACTATGCAGATGTTCCGGAAAATCTTATATCTGCTATTGTTGAATCAAACACGACTCGTAAAGATCACATCGCTCAAATGATCATTGAAAGAAAACCAACAATAGTAGGAATATTCCGATTAACAATGAAAGCAAATTCGGATAATTTCAGACAATCAGCCATTCAGGGAATCATGAAACGAATAAAAGCAAAAGGTATCAAAGTGGTTGTATATGAACCGGCTATGAGAGAAGACAGCTTTTTTAATTCAGTAGTAATCAGAGATTTAAATACATTTAAAGAAATTTCAGATGTTATTATAGCCAATCGTATGTCTGCAGACTTGGATGACGTCAAAGAAAAAATATATACAAGAGATTTGTTCTATAGAGACTAATTAAAAAAGAAAGAGAAAAACATATGAAATACGATTATCTAATAGTAGGAGCCGGACTCTTCGGTTCTGTATTTGCCTACGAGGCACATAAAAGAGGAAAGAGTTGTCTGGTCATTGACAAGCGTGACCATATTGCAGGAAATGTGTATTGTGAAGAGATTGAAGGGATCAATGTCCATAAATATGGAGCTCATATATTCCATACTTCCAATAAGAAAATATGGGAGTACATCAATCAATTTGCGGAATTTAATAATTATATAAATTCTCCTATTGCAGTGTACAAAGATGAGTTATATAATCTGCCTTTTAACATGAATACATTCAGTAAAATGTGGGGGATTAAGACTCCTCAGGAGGCGAAAGCAATCATTGCAAAACAGATTGAAGAGTTGCATATTACAGAGCCTAGAAATCTGGAAGAGCAGGCTTTGTCTCTGGCCGGAACGGATGTATATGAAAAGCTGATCAAGGGATACACAGAAAAGCAGTGGGGCCGCCCTTGCTCGGAGCTGCCTTCATTTATTATAAAGCGTCTTCCATTCCGCTTTACATATAATAATAATTATTTTAATGACCGCTATCAGGGAATCCCTATTGGCGGATATACAAAAATTGTGGGAAAAATGCTGGATGGTATCGAAGTGAAAACCGGAACGGATTATTTCCAGTTTAAGAAGGACAAACCAGATATTGCCCGCAAGATTGTGTTTACTGGTATGATTGATGAATATTTTGGCTATAGACTGGGAGCTCTGGAGTATCGTTCTGTACGATTTGAGACTGAAGTTTTAGATACGGATAACTATCAGGGAAACGCAGTGGTAAATTATACGGACAGAGAAATACCTTATACGAGGATTATAGAACATAAACACTTTGAGTTTGGAACCCAGGAAAAAACCGTCATTTCCAGGGAATATTCTTCAGAGTGGAAGGTGGGAATGGAGCCTTATTATCCAGTAAATAATGAACAGAACAACCAGCTTTTCGAAAAGTACAGAGAATTGGCTGAAAAAGAAAATAATGTTATTTTTGGTGGACGCTTGGGAAATTATAAATACTATGATATGGATAAAGTGATTGAATCAGCATTGGAGACAGTTGACAGAGAATTTCGATAAAAGAATTTAGGAGGAGCCACAAATGATAAATCCCATGACAGTGATGAAAATGCTCAATGAACGAAAACGGTTCATATCTAATCATCCGCACTTCTTTAATTTTTTTGTCAGTACCTTTGGCACGGGAATCAATGAGGATACGGAAATTGAATTGAGCATTAAGAGGCCAGGAGAAGAGAAAACATCTTCCAGGATTAAGATTAAAAAATCAGACTTAAAGTTGTTTGAAGAACTTCAGGAATTGATTAACTGAAAATACTCTTTTATAAAACTGGAAGCTATCCGCAGTTGGACCGTAAAGTCAGAGATTGTAGATGGGTTCCGGTTTTTATTATTGGATTTAGCCAGTTGAGGATATCTCTGGGGAAGAGGCAGGCTCTCTAGACATTATCCTGTTCCAGCAGGCGGCTGGTCAGCCGTTCAAGACCTTGAGACCTGCTGATGTACCTTATATATAAATATCTGCTGTATTTAAGAAAAAAATATTCCCCTTCCAGGAAGAACATCAAAGAGAAAGTTCAGGATGTTCTCCTGGAAAGGGAAAGTCTTTAAGAGAATTTATTTATCCTGGGCGCCTTTATGGGAAGCCTGGGATTTTTCTCCCTTGGGAAGAATGACATTTAAAAGAATAGCCACAATAGTAGCCAGAACAACCGGTGATGAACCGAAAATCGTAGTCACCCATCCAGGAAAAGCACTGAGGGATCCGGAAGCCTGTGTAACGCCCATTCCAAGAGCTACGGACAGACCTACAATAGAAGTATTTCGATAATTCATTTCCTGCTGCATGATCAGCTTGATCCCTGTCATAGCGATAGAAGCGAATACGGAAATCGTGGCACCTCCAAGAACGCACTGAGGAATGGTGGTAAGGAGTGCAGAAAATTTCGGTACCAGTCCGGCAATGATCAGGACAAGAGCGGCAAGTCCCAGAACACAGCGGTTAATAACTTTGGTGGTAGTAACGATACCTACGTTCTGACTGTAGGTAGCTGTGGGAAGACCGCCGAATACAGCGCCGATAATATTTTCAATACCATACATGACGATGCCCCCCTGGAGCTCTTTAGTAGTGGGCTCGCGATCCATACTGCCTACTGTAGTAGCAGATAAGTCTCCAATAGCCTGTATGGAATTAATAGCGAATAAAACGCCTATGGCGATACAGGCTGAAGGCTCAAAGCTGACGCCGAAATGGAATGGCTGAGGCAGCTGAAAAAATCCTGAAGAAGAAATTCCAGAGAAATCGATCATTCCGAAACATGCCGCCATAGCATAGCCTGCGATAATACCGATAAGGATAGAGGCCAGCTTTAAAAAGCCTTTGGCAAAATGGTTCAGCCCTGTTACTACTGCCAGAGTAAAGAAGGCAACCAGCCAGTTCTGCCAGGAACCATATGTTTCACTGGAAGTTCCGCCGGCCATATAATTTACAGCTGTGGGATACAGAGAAAGGCCGATGGTGAAAACTACAGTACCGGTGATGATAGGCGGAAAGAGGACACGGATTTTTTTTACGGTAATGCCTACGATAATGGCTATTACACCGCCAACTATCTGAGCCCCCAGAATTGTGCCTACGTCAAATTCTCCGGCAATGGCCTGCATACTGGGAACATAGGCAAAACTGATTCCCATGATCACAGGAAGTTTTGCCCCTAACTGAAAATTTTTTCCCTTAATAATAGGAAAAAGCTGAAGCAGGGTACTAATGGCAGAGACAAACAGGGCAGCCTGAATAAGGATGACCCGGTCCTGGTCATTAAGACCGGCCACACCGGAAACGATGATGGCGGGAGTTACACACCCTACAATCATGGCAACTACGTGCTGAAGAGCCAGAGGAAGGGCCTGGGAAAAGCCAGGAACGCCGTCCAGCTCAAAGATAGAAGCTTTGGTTGACATAAGTGAATCCTCCTGGGTAATATGTAATTTTTAATACTTATACTACTTTACACAATTAGAACCGGCGTGTAAAGAGGAACCTGTCAAAAAAGAGGGTTTGCTGTTTTTTCTTTACACCTGACGCCGTTTTCGTTATGATATAGGAAAGAAAATAAAGCTGAAAGGCGGTTAAAGAGATGGAAAATACAGAGATTCTGGCAATATACGGGAAAGATTATAAAGATATGACAAAGAAACTTCTGGAAGAGGCTTGTCTGGCCTCCAGGATACCAGATAAAGAATGCCGTATCGGCATAAAGCCCAATCTGGTGTCTCCTTCAGACCCTTCCCGGGGGGCTACCACTCATCCGGAAATCGTAGCAGGGATTATTGAATATCTTCAGGAACGTGGATTCCATGATCTTGTTATGTTAGAAGGCTCCTGGGTGGGAGACAAGACAGAGGACACAGCCAGACTATGCGGATATTATGACCTCTCAGAGAAATACGGTGTAGACTTCCTGGATATGCAGAAAGACAGCTATGAAACCTATGACTGTGAAGGGATGGAACTGAAAATCTGCGATGAAGCAAAAAAGCTGGATTTTTTGATCAATGTGCCGGTAATGAAGGGACACTGCCAGACAAAGATTACCTGTGCGCTGAAAAATATGAAAGGATTGATCCCAAACTCCGAGAAACGCCGTTTCCATTCTATGGGACTGCACAAACCTATTGCCCATCTGGCTGTGGGAATACATCAGGACTTTATTGTAGTGGACAATATCTGCGGAGACTGGGATTTTGAAGATGGAGGAAATCCGGTAGTGATGAACCGGATTATGGCCGCTGCAGATCCGGTATTGTGTGACGCTTACGTGGCTCATCTTATGGGATATGATCTGGAAGAGATTCCCTATATCCAGATGGCAGCAGATCTGGGTGCAGGACTGGAGGACTGGGAACTGGCTGAGTTTCGGGAATTAAATCTTCCGAAGGAAAAGGCTGTGGTTCCCAAGGACAGAAAAATCGTGGAACTTCAGGATACTGTAGAAGAGGTAGAATCCTGCAGCGCCTGTTACGGATATCTGATACCGGCTCTTCAGCGTCTGAAGGAAGAGGGGCTGCTGAAAAATCTGAATGAGAAAATCTGCATCGGCCAGGGTTTCCGGGGAAAGACTGGAGAGCTGGGCATTGGACAGTGTACCAGAAAGTTCCGACACTTCCTGAAAGGCTGTCCGCCTACAGAAGAGGAAATCTATCAGTTCCTGAAAGAGTATATTCAATAGAAAAGAATTGGTTTGTATGACCAAAGTGTTACTAAAAAATGACAGATTTTGTCGGAAATGGTTGTTTTTTGCAGAAAATAGGATATAATTATATAAAAGTATGCTGTCAAGCCACCTGCAGTCCTGCAGATGGCTTGATGTGTATGACGGGCATGCCGTCAGTCTGTGGTGAAAGTCCACAAGGGGCGTAGTT
>ERZ1643251.2095-NODE-2095-length-21012-cov-44.508088_pt1 | contig 21012 bp, 22 predicted proteins | sample MGYA00579261_ERZ1643251 | MGnify/ENA primary metagenome ERZ1643251 (study PRJEB29033, sample SAMEA4952267) | chicken gut metagenome | biome: Broiler Chicken; feature: Gastrointestinal Tract; material: Caecum | place: Ireland | collected 2018 | study: Broiler... | reverse complement strand
TAAAAAAAAGACTTAATTTATAATAAAATTAAATCTTTATAAACCTTTACTTTTTAAAACTCTTTTATTTCTTCTTCGATTGTATCTAATTCATTATCATCATTTAATGTAATGTACATAGTATTCTTATATTTTTTTCCATAAACATCATAATAAAAAATTTCAATAACCAATTTTTTGTAATCTTCCGTTTTAATATCATCTACTTCAAAATCATCCATTATTACATTAAAATTCATATAAGAAGTATTCTTATCTACTAAATGAGTAATTTCACTCCTTATTCCATATAAAGCATCAACTATAGAGTTAGAATCTACTTCTAAGCGAATAAATGATTTTTCATAAATTATTTTTTTATCTTTTTCTTTTATAATTTTAATAGTTATATTAGTTGCAATTCCTAAACCTATATTACTTATATGATAATCAAATTCTAAACATTTATTTTTACTATTTGAACAAAAATCTATATCATTAAGTACTAAATATGGTCTGCTTGTTATATGTTTTTGCTCTTTTTCATTTTTTAGACTATTATAAGTTAATAACAATGCAAATGATGTAAAAAACATTCCGCCAAGTTGAATACACAATTCTAACTTTTTACTATATTCTAATAAATTAGAACAAATAATAAAGATAAATAAAATTACAAATGTAATAACCAAGGCAATTATAAAAATAAAATTTTTCCAATTTTTTTTATGTTTATACATAAAGCCCTCCTAATTAAAAATATCATATATTTGTGCAACTAATAATATTAAACCAAATAATTGAGTTAATACAACCATAATACTCGAAAATAAATTCATTTTTTTATTTTTTTCTTTATAATTTTTATATAAAGAAAAAAACATTTCTATTAACCCCCTACACAGACCATATACAGAAATCAATATAATAAAAAATAAAAAAACTTCATATAATATAAATAAAATTTCAAACCAATTATTTGGATTTATATAAACTTTCAATAAATAAGAAATTATCAATAAAAATAATCCACTTCCAATATTATTTAATCCTTTAATTTCATAGTTAATATTTAATTTATTTATTTCAGTAAATAATCCTAATATTCCAATTACAATAAATACTATTTTTATAATACTTGTAGCATTCCCAAAAAAACTATTATCAAATTGAAGAATTATTCCTATTATTATAAAAGCAATAACTAATGCAAAACCATTTATAGAACTATCTATATTTTCATTAAAAACTATATTATTTTTCTTTTTTTTATATTTCATTTAAAATCACCGAATATATTATACACTATAATTAAATATAATTAAGATTTTCTAATAAAAAAAGCATAAATTTAATTTATATGCTAAATATTTATTTTTTTAATATTAAATTTTACTTAATATATTTTGAACAATACCTATAAAATCTTCCCATCCAACAACTATAGCCATAATTGTTGATAATATTGTTAATAAAGATATTATTCCACTTGTTATTTTAAATAAAATATTTTGTTCTATTTTATTTTTTCCGCTATACGAAATAATACCAATACTATATAAAATATTTATAGGAATACTCAATATATATTTTATACCAATAGATAAATCAAAAAATGGATTAAGTAATTTTTTTGGCGTATTTTCTATATATTCATTTAAAATTCCTATTTTTCTCATAAAAATATTTTGACACCAACTAACCATTTTAAATTCATTTTGGCTAATATAACTATCATTAACATAATCGAAAATTTTATTCATAGTATTTAGCAAAATTGGAATATTTTTATAATACATATTATATTCTGTATATGATATAATCCCTATATCGCCTAAAATATATTGCATTTTATCACTATTTGCCATTAACCAGTTAAATTCTTCAGTTTTATATGATTTATTTTTAAACACTTCAGAAAATAAATTATTAAATTTTTTATAATATTCATTTGTAAAATTATAATCATCAACTATTTTTCTTATATCAAAAATTTTTACAATTATACCTACAATAATTAAACAAAAAACTAACAAAATCATATACCACATATAATATCACCACAACAATATTATACATTACTTTTATTTTTTTTAAAATTTACCTTTTAAATTTTATATAAGTTTTTTATTTCTTCATTAGGCAATACTAATGTAAAATCAATATCATACTTTAATACTAAATAATTTAATAAGTCTACAACTTTTTTTGCTATATCATTATGTTTATAACCATGTGCCCCAGTTCCTAAACTAACGCTAATAATATTTTTATACATATTCTTTTTTGCCTCAATTACTATTTTATAATAACTAAATAATAAATCATCTATTGCAACATTATTATCTTTATATTCATTATACTTAGGACAATATATATGTAATATATCTATTCCTAAATTAAACCCTGGTGTAAATCTAATTTCATTTACTTTCATATTTTCTTTATTATAATTATCAATACAATAATTACTTAATAATGCAATTCCAGCATTTCTATATATTGCTCCACAAACACCACTACCAGCTGACATATATTTATTAGTACTATTAACAATTAAATCTTTATTATCTAAATAATCTAAAATATTTCCACAAACAATATTTAATTTTGCCACAATAAACCACCTTAATAATATCAATTACATAAATATAATATATATCTAATTATACCTTCAATTTTTAGCAAATAACAATTCATTTAATCAATTTAATATAATTATATAATAAAATACTAAAAATCCTTTAAAATTGCTCTAAATCATCAAATATTTTATTCATAAAAATTAAACTGCTTTTCAATGCATATAAAATTATTTTTATCTTTCTTATTTCTATCACTTATAATGCTTTCATATTTATTTGAACTATCTAAATTTCTTTTAATAACATTAACAAATAAATTCCATTCTTTATCAGTAGGCAACTCATCACTAAAAACAAACATAAAATCAAAATTTTCTCCATGGCTTAATAATCTCGACTTTATACTTTTTTCATTACTATTACCAATCATAAAACCATATTTTAAACCATTATATAATTCTTTATGTGCCTTTGCTTTATTGCTATAAGTAATAACATCATGGGTAGAGTAGGTATTATATTTACTTTCAATTATTACCTTTGGTACTAAATTTTTCCCACGCTTTTCCTTTATTACTAAATCAACTTCATATTTCCTATATTTAATTTTTTCTTCTTCATTTTTATAGTCTTCTATATATACCGAATAAGGTACTTTATCAAAACAACTTATTTCATATTTATTATTATCTAATTCATCTTTTAATTTATCACATATTTTCATAGTCCATTTATCTTCTAATCTATCTCTCATATCTAAAACTCCTTAACTTATATAAATTATATCATAAAATATATAATATTAAACATACAATTATAACTAATATTACTATAACTAAATCCTAATAATGAGACAATTATATTAGGAGGCAATATTATGAAAAATAACTTAAAAGAAATTAGAGTTTCAAAGAATTTATTACAAACAAAAGTAGCAATAGATCTAAATACAACCCAAGAAACTATATCTTCTTATGAAACTGGTAGAGTATTCCCAAGTGCCGATATGCTTATTAACCTCGCTAATTATTATAATACATCTATCGATTATTTATTATGCCGAACTAAATATAATATGCCAATAGACGATATTAAACCTAATAACATTAGTGAAAATGACTTTTTATTATTAAATAAAATAAATAAATTATCTAATATAAATAGAGCAAAAGCAGAAGCATATATAGATGGCTTAAATGATAGTAAGTAGAAAATATATATACACATCTAATTATTAACCATCAATAACTTTACTATTTATAACAAAAGTAACATAAATATGTATATATACTTTTCTAATTATTTATACTCATTTTTATACTTATAAAATCTAATTTATCTTTTAACTTTATACTTATTTTTATATAAATTATATATATATAATTATATATATTATATGATAGATAATTCTATCTTTTTTTATTGTTATTTCCTTTTAAAATGGCGTTTCATCAAATATTCTTTGATGACTAACATTCTGTACATTATTATCTTTTTTTAAATTACATATTTCTAATTTTTCGTAATTTTCTGCAATTTTTCTTAATTGAACACATTTCATAAATGCCTTTTTATCTTTTTCATTTTTTTCTTTAGTAATATTCCAATAAAAATCTTTTATTTTATAATAATTATTATCTATTTCATCTTTCCTATTTATATATTTTCTATAATACTTATTTGATGAATGCATTTTCAAATTAGCATAATATAAATCTTTTAAACTATAACCCCTTGGAATTAAACCTTTACAATTATAATTACAAAATAAGATTTCTTTACTTTGATTTATATAATATTCTACTATGTTAATATTACAACTCTTTTTATATACTTTTTTATTATTACAATTTATACAATCCTTTCTTTTCCCGCCAAACCAATTTTTATCTAAATACTCTTTTATTTTATTCCAAAAAGCATAACTTGGCTTAGAGACTAATAAAACATGTATATGCCAATCAACATTTATCTCTATATCATAATTTTCTCTTTTTTTCTTTGGTCTTCCAATTTTGCCATTATGTTCAAAATATAAATATGAACTACTACCCTTAATATTACTTATACATATTAATGCCTGTGCAGCCCAATTATACTTATTACAACTATATCTAATAAATTCCTTTAATCTTTTACCATATCTATATGCTTCTTCTTTACTTTTAAATTTTTTATTAATATCAAAAGATATCATTCCTAATTTACTTTTAGACATAATATTTTACCGAATACATTACTAATGCATATTCCTTTCTAACGATTTTTTAATTTAGATATTATATTTTCCAACTTTCTAATATTTATTGGAATGCGTCTATCATAAAGGAATAAATTATCGTTATCAAAATATAACAATAGTATTTTATATTTATTTATATCTAAAATGATTTTATGAGGAACAATAAAACTTATATTAGTATTATCTATTGATATTATCCTTCCTTGCTTAATATTAAATTTAATACTTTTAAAACTACATAATACTTTAATTTTACTCTCTAATTCTTCGCTTTTTGTTAATTTTTCAACTATATATTTCATTTTTTTACCTCTTTTCTAAGGTAAAATAAAAACCATAGAAACCCTTTATTTCTATGGTCAAAATATATATTTACTCCAAATAATTTTGGAGCTATTAACATCTGGCAGGGGTGGCAGGAGTTGAACCCACATGAACGGTTTTGGAGACCGTCATTCTACCATTGAATTACACCCCTAATTCAAAGTAATTAGATTATAACACATATTTTAATTTATTACAACATATTTTTTAGAAAACATATAATTATATAGGTGATAAAATGATAATTAAGTATAATACTAAAGAAAAAGAATTATTAGCAAGAATAATGCGAGCAGAAGCGGTTGGTGAAGGAAATTTAGGAATGCTTATGGTAGGTAATGTTGTAGTAAATAGAGTATTAGCCGATTGTTTAACATTTAAAAATATTGATACAATTACTGACGCTTTATATCAACCAAATCAATTTTCTGGCGTTGATAGTCCTTTATTTTTTGGTAATCCTACTACTGCAGAATTAAATTTAGCTGACAGAATTTTAAAAGGTGAATATTATTATCCTGCTACTAATGCTTTATGGTTTTATGCACCAAGTGGCAATGATGAATGTAAAGATGTATGGTATGGCCAAGATTTATCTGGAAGATATAAAAGCCATTGTTTTTATAATCCAGATCCAGGAACATGTAAACAAATTCATTAAAAAAACATCTATTTATTAGATGTTTTTAAATTATTAGCACTTGACCTATTGTTAATAAGTTGCTTGTTAAATTGTTTTTCTTTTTTATTTCATCTACTGTTGTATTATATTTATTTGCTATACTATATAAATTATCGCCACTTTTAACTATATATGTGTCATTTTCCACTTTAGGCAATTTAAGTATTTGACCTATTGTTAATAAATTACTTGTTAAATTGTTTTTCTTTTTTATTTCATCTACTGTCGTACTATATTTGTTTGCTATACTATATAAACTATCTCCTGCTTTTACAACATATTCAAATTCATTACTTACTTGTTTTTTAGGTATTAATAATTTTTGACCTATTGTTAATAAATTACTACTCAAATTATTTATTTTCATCAATTCAGTTACTGTTGTATTAAATTCATTTGCTATTTTATACAAACTATCTCCTTTTTGAACAATATACGTATCATATTGATCTGATTCAGTATATACATTAGGTATTAACAATTTTTGGCCAACTGTTAAATTAGTAGATGATAAATTGTTATATATTATTATATCATCAACCGTTGTGTTATATTTGTTTGCTATACCATATAACGTATCGCCTTTTTGAACAGTATAAATAGAATAATCTTCTGGTTGTTTTTCAATTTCTGGTATCACTAATATTTGACCTATTGATAATAGATTACTTGTCAAATTATTAGCCGCTTTTAATTCTTCTACACTAATATTATATTTTTTAGCAATACTATATAAACTATCTCCTTTTTTTACTGTGTAATTATTTTCAGTACCTTCAGTATAACCTATATAATTTAATACTGCTCTTACAACTGCTTCTGCATATTTTTGATAATTTTTCTTTAATTTTTCTGCATCGGCTGTTGTATCTAAAAATCCATATTCAACAGTTATTGGTTCCGTAATACCAGTATTTCTTTGCATAAAATAATAATCTTTTGATGTATCACTTGGTAATCTTCTTTGATATGCTTTTCTTATTTTTTGTCCTTCTTTAGCTAATTCTTGTAATACTAAATTAGATAAAGTATCTTTATTTCTTAGCGCATATATTACTTCAGCACCTTCTCCACCTCGTGACGGCTCTAGTGGTTATTTAATATATCTTTTAATTCCGTCATACGTAAGTAAACTCTATCAAATGGATGTGCTCCTTTTGATATTAATGCAATATTTCTATATGTTTCAATTAAATCTTTTTCTTTTATAAATGTTGTTTCTACAACATCCTTTTTTGCAGAATTAAATGCTGATAGTTTGATATTTATATCATTCAATTTTATCAAAGTTTGATCAATTTGATTATAATCAATGTAATCAAAAGCTAATAATAAAAGTAAGAATTTAAGCATCCTTTTATTTGTACTTATTTGTAATTTTTCAAGTTTACCTATTTCATTTAATCCATTAATCATATTATTTACATATAACAATGCATCACCACTTAAATCGTTACTTTTTTCTGAAACATAATCTTTAATTACTTTATCTGTAACTCCAAAATTGATTTTTTTATCCAAAAATCCAATCAAACTATAAAATACTTTGTCAAATTCCATTCTTGAATCAGGAAAATTTATTATATTTAATAGTTTTTCTTTATCATTTATTTTTAATAAGTATTTTTCTAGAATTGATTCAGGCATTGAATTAATTAATTCTCCTGCTCTTAATCGTTCTTGATTTTGGACAAATCTAAAATACTCTGTAACTTGTTCGTCTGTCGCATCAGAAATAGAAGTAACAGCTAATGGAAATGCATCTATTATTCTTTTTAACGATTCTGGTAACAAATCATATGTTAATTTAAATTTTTTATTATCATTATACTTTTTTAATACTTTTTTTATATTCCTATTATCATCATTTGAATATAAGTCATAAGTTTCTTTTACTATTTCTCTAGAAGTGTTATAACCAATAGTTAATTCTCCATTGATAAAATTATAAATTGTAGTAAGTCTTTGCTGTCCATCTACAACTTCTTGTCTAGCGCCTTTTTTGTTAGCCTCATCCATTTTTCTAATTGTTATATTACCTATTGGATACTTCTTGGCAATACTTAAAATTAGTTTTTCTTTAAAATCATCATTCCAAACATAATTTCTTTGATATTCCGGTTGTAAATCTAATCCACCTCTTCTAGCTTCTTTCACATCATTCATTAATGTTAAAATTGGTAATGCCCCTGGTTGAAAGTTGATTTTTCTCATTTTTTCTTCACCTCTTGATAAAGATTATATACTTTTTTCAAAAAAAGTCAACCATTCTTTATAGATTCTATATATTTTTAATGTTTTTTTGCTATTTTTATCTATTTTTTGTTATAGATTCTATTTTTACCTCGTCTTCCATAAGGATTTCTTATCAAATTTTTATCAATATATGTAAAAGTATAATCATCAAGTATTTTATATTTAAACTTTATTGTTATATTTCTATCTTCATCTGCTTCTATTCTATCTATTATGGTAAATAATAAGTCTCTATTTGGCTTTTGAATATTTAATAATTCTTTTATTTTCTTTGTATAATTTGGTATTTTATTAGCACTATTTTTTCTTTTTAAAATTTCTAGTTCTATTTCTTCTAATTTATCTTTTAGATTTCTTATTTTTTCTTCATAAGGAGTTACTATCATTTTATATGATTCTAAAGAAATATTTCCATCAATTCTATCTTGATAAACAGTTTTAATATTAGAAGATAATTTTAAAATTTCTTTTGCTATATCTTTCTTTATTTCATCAAGTGATTTAGTACCTGAATTAGTTCTACTAATTATTTCTTCATTTAATTCTTTAATACTTAATCCTCTAAATAAATCAGATAATAGTTTATTTAATTCTTCTAATACTTCTTCCTCGAAATAATCATATGGAAAGAAATGAGCTTTGCATCTTCCTCTAATTGGGTCTCTGGCATATCTATTACAATTAATAGTCCAATAATCATGATTTTTTCTATAAGTTACTCCTAATCTATTTCCACACTCTTTGCAATAGATTAATCCCTCTAATAATCTAGTAGGTCTTTTTGTTCTTACATCAACTTTTCGGTTATGATTATCTCTTTTCTTATTAATTATTCTAAATGTCTCTTTATCTACTAATGGTTCATGAGTATTTTCAACTATTACCCATAAACTTTGATCTAGTGTTATTTTCTTTTTGGATTTATAACTTATGTTAGTTTGAGTATGTTGTACCATATCACCAGTATACATTCTATTTTGTAATATTTTTTTAACTGAATGTATTGTCCATATATCTTTTTCTTTTACTCTTGAAGATATTGGTAAGTTTTTGTAAGCACTAGGTGTTGGTGCTCCTAATTTAGTTAAACGAGTTGCTATTTCTGATATACCTATATCATTTGCTCTCCATTCAAACATTTGCTTAACATAAGGTGCTGTATTAGGGTCTATCACTAAATGTCCTTTATCTTCTGGGTCTCTCATATAACCATAACATGGTTTACTTCCAATAAATTTTCCATCTTTTCTTTTAGAATCTAATACATTTCTTATTTTTAATGAGTTTTGTTTACTATAATAATCATTGCAAGCAATAATGAATGTTGATGAATCATTACTTGCTTGATTTTTTATACTATCATAGTTTTCAACAATGGATATAAATCTTACTTTATTTTCAGGAAAATAAGTTTCAATATAATATCCAGTCATTACATGATCTCTACCTAGTCTTGATAAATCTTTTACTACTACAAGATTAATCTTTTTATTTTTTATATCTTCAATCATTCTAATAAATCCTGGTCTATCAAAATTAGTTCCTGAATAACCATCATCTACATACTCATCTATTAGATTAAATCCATTTTTTAAACAATAGTCTCTTAATATTTCTTTTTGATTAGTAACACTTTCACTATCTGACTCATATTTTTTATCTTTATCTTCTTGAGAAAGTCTAATATAAATACCTGCATTATAATTCATATTCGTTAAGTAACTATAATTCATTTTCTACCTCCTCATTTTATAGCACTTAACTTTCTTCGAGACAAGTGCATCATACCATAATAAATAAAAATAAGCAAATCATTCAGAACTATTTTTCTTCTTTAATTTGCTTTAATAAATAATTAATTATTAATTCTTTAAAAATTTCTTTTTTATCTTCTTTCATAGTTAAATTTATGATTTGTATTGGTGTGTTATTCATAATCATCACCTACAATATCTCTAATCATTCTGTCCATTTTTTCTTGTTCTTCTGGAGTTGCTGGTGTAGGTTCTAATCTTTTGCCATTCCATGTTTCTACTCCATCGTAATCTACACCAATAACTGGACCAGTAGCACTTTCAAAATCATACCCCTCTATTCTTGTTACTGTTACATAATTATGTATTTTTTTATCTTTATCCGAATATGAATTTAGGTAACCTTTTATATAAACTTTTTTACCCAATAAAAAAAGACCTTTGTTTTTATTATAAAGGTCAGCATAAACTCTTAAGCTTGCATAAACTATATTGCTATTTTCATTAGGTGAATACTTTTTACAAGTAAGACCTAATGTAATATATCTATTATTAATTAAAATATTATTAATATCACCAGATAATAGCACCTGATTATATGTCATTTTTAAAACCTCCCGTCTAAATTATATATATAATTTTTTATATATTCTTTTTTCTTTTACTTTATATTATATATATGAACTGATATTCATACATTACATGCATACTAGTTCATATCAACTAGAATTATCTATCATGTTAATATAGATTCTTCTTTGAATTAAATCATCACTTTTTATTCTTTGTATTCTAATATATCCTTTATTTTCTAATCTTTTTAATGAATAATTAATTGTTCTTATCTTAACAAAGGATAAAGTCGATAAAACTTTATTAGTTGCAAAACAATAACCATTTAACCTACTTAAATTGTAAATATTTCCAAATAAAAAACAGTCTGATTTAGTCAAACTGTTATCTTCCATTATTCTTCTTGGTATTATTATAAAATCTTTAATATTAATCACTCTCCTTAAATTTTAAAATATTATTTGCAATATCAAATCCATTTAATTTTGAATCAAATGTCACCATAGTTATTTTATCTTTAAAATAAGTTTCATTATCATATCTTATAAATAATTCTCTAATGATATCTAACTTATCATTAAATGATAAATTTTCAAACATATAAATAATTATTTTTTCTTCTTCAGTATATACTAACCCATTAACATTATTTTCAATGTACATAACTTTATCATATTTATTCATTATGTTATAAACTGAAATTAAATATTGTATAAATATTTCACAATAATTATCACTTAATCCTATATAAGAAAACCTTAATATTTTTAAATCATCATCTAATAATAAATCCGGATTAGTTTCATTTCTATCATTTATTTGATTATTGTTAATTAAATTAAGTATATAAATTAAAAACTTTAACTTGCTTTCATCATCTAATTTTTCTATGTAAGAAAATATTTTACTTACATCTTCACTTACTTTACTAATATACATAAAAAATCCTCCTATCTTGGCAAACTTTCTTCTATCTCATCAATCATCTTTGATAACAATTTTTCACTTATTAATTCTTCATCAAAATCAATATCATATTCATACTCTAACTTTTGAAAAAAATTACTTACTGATCTAGTATAAGGAAATTTATGTACCTTCTCTTGAATATCACATTCTGAAATTAATCTAATGTTTTTCATCAAGTAATCTAATAAATTAGTGTTCACGATAAATGGTTCTTTCACTTTTATTCCTCCTTCCATTAATGAAATAAATCAATTCTATGGCTTATTATTTTAAATACACATAATTGACTATGACCAACACTTTCATCTCTTATATGGGCATTTAAATGCTTTTAAGTTCAAATTTATTTCGTTCCATTTATCACTTAAAAAAATAAATTTTGCAAGTATTTTCTAAAACTTTTTTAAAAACATGAGTGGTCACTTTTACATTTTTTAGGGCTTTTTTTGTGTTAAAAACATTGCATTTTTTTAATGGGCATAAGAAGAATGCCACCACTTTTTGATTTTACCCTTATAAATAAAGGTTAAAACTAGGTGGCACAAAATTTTTGCACTTGCAAAAATGACTACTTTTTCAATTATAAGTGACCACTCATAATAAATAACTCCTTTAATTGCAACAAAAAAAGTGGCTACTAATTTAATATAAAGTGACCACTTCGTAAAAAATAGCAAAAAAATGTGCTTCCTCATGTTTTGAATTTCTATCCACCTTCTTTCAATATAAAAAGAGAAGAACTTAATTCTTCTCTACATACTTTTTCCTATTTAACCATATCTTATCACCTGTTTTTATATAAATCAAAACTTATTTTTATGCTAAAAAATAGAAATAAAATCTAAAAAAAGTGCTAAAAAAAATCTGATTAAATTTGAATATTAATTATTTTAACCTTTGAATATATAAAAAATGTGTTTCAAAAAATCAACAATTTTATATAAACTTTTTTATTACATTTTTCACATATTTTATCATATTATACCACTTGACATGAACAGTGCAAGCCCAATCCATGTACAATTTATGTCATACATTGCCCAATTTATGACATAAAAAAATATGCAAGTTTTTTTATAGTTCTTGCATATTTTACTATATTATACTACTTGACAAGACAGAGTCAAGTCATTTTTGGTCCGTTTTTGGTACGAATTTGGACTTTTTTGATACTTTTTTAGTTTGAGTCATTATTTACGTTATTTAAAAATTATTGAATACCAGAAACTATATATTCCATATTAATTAATCTTACTAATTCTGTAAAATTCATATTCTCAACTTCTTCATATGTATTATTATCAAAACCTACTGATAATACATAAATAAAATTATCAAATGAATAAATAACTTCCTTACCATGTTTTATATTTTCTTCAATATGATCCGCTTTAGTCAATAAACAAATTTGTTGAAATCCTTTATCAATAATTCTAGTATTTCCATCTGGATGTGCTTTTTGAAAGTGTTGACTAGGAGTCAAGGCAATTAAATTTTCAACATATCCACTTATTTCCTCAAACTCATTTTCAGGAAATATGTGATGCATATTAATTGCATGTCCAATTGCCAATTCATCTTTTACTTCTGATAATCCATCATTAAATGCATCATTAAAATATCTTAATAATTTTTTTGCCTTTGATGACTGATATTTAATTAAATCAGTATTTGGTTTATCTTTAAGTGAATAATAATATTCAGCTCTTGTCATTTCTTTTGGTTTATTAACATATATGTCTCTAAAATTATTTCTATTATACATTAACATATCTTTTGTAATTCTATTTTTAGACATTCTTCCTTTTTCAGTTCCATAAGTATTATTCATAAATGCTAGTGGATTCAATACTTTTGTAAAAATTCTATTGCATTCTGTTTGACCATTTATTGGAGTATTAAATACTGTAAATCTTCCAAATTCATGTTTCATTTTTTCATAAGTACTGTTAGTAGGATTATTTAAAAATTCTTCAAAATAATTATATATTCCACTATCTTTTAAAACTTTAGTATTATATAATTCTAAAAATTTTAATGCATTCATTTCTCTAATTGAAATATATTCTAATAACATCTTATTCCATAATTTATAATAATTTCTATTTCCTACTTTTTTCTTATTTAAAATGCCTGCAGCAGAAAATAATTCCATAGGTTGTTGAAAAAACTTATCATACTCATTTCTTGCTTTTTGCTCATCTGGATTAGGTTTTTTAAATATTGATTCAACATTTTTAACAGTATATTCATTATGCCAAATATCAAGCGAGCTAAAATACTCTTTATCTGGATTAGAATTAACAAATTCCAATATACAATCCGCTATTATGCATAAAACATCAGGAGTACACTTTTGATCTATCCACCTAGCATTATGGCTTTCTCTAATATCATAATTATAATGGTTCATAAATTTAATTATTTGTTCTTCTGTTAACCAATTCATATTAAGCCTCCTTTAACTTTCCAAAAAAGAATACTGAAGTTTTATCAATATTTAAAGATCTTGTTTGATAATTTCTTGCTATTTTATAAAAATTTCTATATTCATTAGTTGCATAAAATAACATATCTTTTTTAGATAATTTAACACCACATTTAGGGATTAATATAGCTACCGAACCATTTACTATAGATCCTACAGGTTTTTTACATACACGAGGTTTATATGACATATTAGGTGTAATATAAACATTTTTATTATTTAAAAATTCATAAACATTATATTTTTTTATGTCATTTTCATCAACATATTGATCATAATCATCTATATGATTTATTTCAGTAGCATCATCATTTATATTTCTAGATTTGATAACCCATATTCCTTTTTTATCCTTTGAACTATTATTATTAGTTATTTGTCTATCCCTAAATACATCAAAAATATCAAAATTCATTTTATTGAACAGATTATCAAATTCTTCATTACGATATATAATCCAATATGGTAATTTCTTGTCAAATATATATTTTTGTTTTTGACTCAATTCTTGTTTAAATGTTATAGATGATACTTTAGTATTACCTGGTTTATTACAAGTATTAATATTTATACATATTGTCTCAATTAACACTCCCTCAAAACCTTTTTCTCCAAAATCAATTATAGATTTTACATTTAAATTAGAAATGTAATTTCTTGTAATTGAATATTCACTTGTATTTAATAAAAACTTAGGCATTACCATAACAACATTATCTGCTATCATCAATGATTTTTCTAAAAAATATGATGATGTATTATTTGATTCATTATTAATACAATTTTCTCTATATCTATTAAGCAATTTATTATTAGAGTTCATTTTCATAAAAGGTGGATTACCAGTTATGACATCATATCTATCTCCAAAATTATGTAAAAGATAATCATCACATATATAATTAATAGTAACATTTTCAGGAATATCTATAATTTTTAATAATTCTTTTAACACTCCAATTGAATAATTATTTATATCTACAACGTCAATAATTAATTCTTCAGCATAACTATACTTAGCGATTATATATGGTATAAAATTTCCTACCCCTACTGATGGTTCCAATACTCTTATTTGCTTTTTGTTTATATTAGGCAATTCTTTATAAATGTAATTTAATAGTTTCTTATTTGTATAAAAGGCTTCTTCATTATTTCTTTCAGCATTTGATAATTCGGCAATTTTAGATAATGTAGTGAAAGATAAAATATCTTTATTAGTTTTTATAAAATGATTAAGATTACCATTATCTAATAAATTATTGTCTTTAATTAGTTTGTTAATTTCTCTTAAAGAATAATTTTTTCTATTTAAATTATCTTTTATGTTAATTGCAATTTGATGAAAAATTTCGGTAGGAACTGCTTCACCAATTGATTGTCTAATATTTAATTCTTCCTTTTTTAGGAATTTTCTTTTCTCTTCAATTGATAATTTATTTAATTCTTTTTCTTCTAATTCAACCCATTTAAAAGATTTAGGAATAGTCATTATATTCATTAACTCTCTAATACTAAATACTCTATCATCTGCTGGATGAACAGTATTTTGACTAGCTAATTGATCATTTCTAGTGTGAATACATGGAGCAACTTTATCCCAAAATTGTCTTTTATATTTATCTCCAGTTTTATTAGCATTAATTTTTATTTTTCCATCAATAATAGTATGAGGCTTTTTATTATCATCTTCTTGGTCAAAAGCTGACTCTCCCTCTTTTAAATCATGAATCCATGAACGCATATGTTCTGGATATATTCTAAAAAAGTGATAAATATCATCATTGCTTATTTCTCCAAATACAGTTAATGGTTTTAATTTTCCGATTACCTGTTTTAATGTCTTTTCTTTTTTTCTTTTTGGGAACAAATCAATTGGAGAAATATAATCCTCAAAATCAATTCTAACTCCAATTACAAGAGTTCTTGTTCTACTTGAATTTGATCCATAATCTTTAAAATTTATTACACGACTCATAATAACATAATCATTATCTAAATTATTATTAATAGCTTCTTCAATAGATTTTACTTTGTCATCTATATCTATACAAGCAGTTTTTAAAAATGCTGATACATTTTCAAAAATGAATATTTTTGGTTTAATTTCTTTAATAATTTTAATAGATTCTATTACTAAAGAATTTCTATTAATTTCATTATTCTTTTTTAAATTAGCAACTGACATACCCTGACATGGTGGAGTTGCAATAACAACATCAATATTATCTACATTTTCTTTTTTATTCCAAAGCTTTATTTCATCAAACAATTTATTTTTTGTCTCATCCAAAGTAATATCTCCGCATATATAACCAGATTCATATTTACATTTATGATTAAACTTTTGAACATTTAACCTTCTTTCTATAAGTTCATTAGTAGCAACACATTCAAAATCTTCCATTTTAAATCCATAGCATCCAATACCAGCACTACTAAACAAACTAATGTAAGTATACTTTTTATTTTTCATGTGTTCTACCTCCTATAATCATTATACCATTTTTATTTTATCTTGAGAAGGATTTAATTGAATTTTATTGATTTTTATGTGTCCATAATAACAAAAGTAATGAAATTGTGTTATAATAATAGACAAATAAATCTATTATTTTTACGAGGTGAAAAATGAAAATTAATAATATCAAAATTAGCAATTATAAAAGCATAAAAGATATCGATATAGACCTGTCACCAAAAGTTAATGTATTTATAGGCGAAAATAGTGTTGGCAAAAGTAATATTTTTAAAGCAATAACTTGGTTAATTGGTCCAGTATATCCATCATTTAATAATATTTCTACAGAAGACTACTATATGGGTGATACAAGTAAGAATATAAATATATCATTAAGTTTTGATGATGGTAATAAATTATCACTATCACAAGTATGGTATGATAGTGGAAATAGAGAAAAATCCGGACTTAATTTAAATAATGGTTATATCACAAATGAAGCAAGAGAAAAATATATTTCATCCTTTATTGGTGTAGATAGAGAGATAAGTGATTACTTGCCATCAAACAAATATACATTAATTGGTCGATTTCTGCAAGATGTTAATAGTAAATTTAATACAGAAAAAGAAATAGATGAAACAACAGGTGAAGAAACATTAAAATCAGAAATTTTCAAAAATAAATTAATAAAACTTAGGGATGAATATTTGTTTTCAGTTAAAGACGATGATGGAAATAACATAATGGAAAACTTTAAAAATATTTTGCAAGAAGAAACTGCAAAACAACTAAATAAAGAAACCGAAAATTTTGATGTCGATTTAAATTTATATGATCCTTGGAATTTCTATAAAACTCTTCAACTCACAGTACATGAAAGTGATATGAATTTAAACTTTAGAGCTTCAGAATTAGGTATGGGGGTTCAAGCAAGTATTACAATTGCAATTTTAAAAGCATATTCCAAATTAAAACTTAAGAACAATACCCCAATTTTTATTGATGAACCAGAATTGTTTTTACATCCTCATGGAAGAAGAAATTTTTATAAAATCATTAGAGAGTTAGCAGATAGTGGAACTCAAATATTCTTAACTACTCATTCAACAGAATTTATAGACTTAGGATATTTTGATGAAATTTGTGTAGTAAGAAAAAATAAAGATTTAGGTACATACGTTAAAAAAGCAAATCCAAAAGACTTTAAAGAAGATTTGAAAATTAGGACTAACATAGATAGTTCCGAAGAAGATATTAAATTACATTTTAAAAATGCATATGAAAATACTGGTGATTCACAAAAAGCAAGTGAGGCGATATTTGCTAAAAAAATAATTTTAGTAGAAGGTGAATCTGAAGCATTGTTGCTGCCATACTTTTTCAATTTAGCTGGTTTTGATTATATAGCTAATGGTATTACTATAGTTAGATGTGGTGGTAAAAATGAATTAGATAGATTTTATAGATTATATACAGAATTTGGAATACCTTGCTATATAATTTTTGATGGAGATGCTCAAAATATTGGAACTGATGATGAAGAAAATAGCAGAAAGAAGAACAAGTGTTTATTTGATTTATTGAACATTGATGAAACAGATTTTCCAGAAACAACAATAAGTGATAAATATATGATGTTTCACACAGTTTTGGAAGATAATTTAGATTCAGCTTCATGTAATAAAAAAGGATTAAAATTATTCATACACACTAAAAGTATTATAAACTCAAAAGACACTCTGCCTAGTTGGGTCAATCAATTAATAGAAAAAATAAAAAATTTACCTGAAGAAACAGAAAGTGTTTTATTCAAAGAAAATCAAGAAGAAGATCCATTTGCAGATTTATTTTAAATATAAAACGATTTATCATATGTAAATAAATCGTTTTTTTATCTCGAAGAAAGTTAATTTACCACAAGAGCCTTCACCACCTCCGGCATTTATGTGATTAGAAACAACTACTACATCATCACTATTACCAAAAGCATCTAATACTCTATCAACTCTTTCAGTAGGACTTAATGTTTCATCAGTACTTCTAATTATTTTAACAGGTATACCTAATTCTCTAAATCTATCATACATATAATTAGATATTTTTAAATTTAAGTCTTTTTCTATTATACCATTACCACTTGCACCTGGATCATCTCCACCATGACCAGCATCTATAACTATTTTATAATCCATAAGTATCCTCCTCATGTTATTTTATGATTATAAAATAATTTTGATATAAAAAAGACATATTATTCGCTTTTATATTCAAATAATATATCTCTTAATTCCATAGCGCGTTCAAAATCTAAATTTTTAGCTGCTTCTTTCATTTCTCTTTCTATATCTATCATCAATTTTTGTTTATCTTTCTTAGATATTTTTTCTTTTTCAATTTCTTTATTATTTGTAACAACTTCTCTTATTTCTTTTATAATTGTTTTAGGTATAATGTTATGTTTTTTATTGTATTCTTCTTGAATTTTTCTTCTTCTATTAGTTTCTTTAATAGCCTTTTCCATAGATTCACTAATAGTGTCAGCATACATAATTACTTTACCATTAGCATTTCGAGCTGCTCTTCCGATCGTTTGAATTAAACTCCTTTCACTTCTTAAAAATCCCTGTTTATCAGCATCTAATATTGCCACTAAACTTACTTCTGGTATATCTAAGCCTTCTCTTAATAAGTTAATACCTACTAAAACATCATACTTACCTTTTCTTAAATCATTAATTATTCTTAGTCGTTCTAATGTTTTAACTTCGGTATGTAAATAAGCTACTTTAATATCAATTTTCTTTAAATAATTAGTTAATTCTTCAGCCATTCTTATAGTTAGAGTAGTAATTAAAGTTCTTTCATTTTTGTTTATTTGGTTATTTATTTCATTTACTAAATCATCTATCTGATTTTTTGATTTTCTTACTTCTATAAGTGGATCTAAAAGACCTGTTGGTCTTATTATTTGTTCTACAAATTTATAATTTGTTTTTTCTAATTCATAATCTCCCGGTGTAGCAGATACACAAATTACTTGATTTATTTTACTTTCAAATTCATCAAATTTTAAAGGTCTGTTATCTAATGCACTAGGTAATCTAAATCCATAATTAACTAAAACTTCTTTTCTAGCTCTATCGCCATTATACATACCTCTTACCTGTGGTAAAGTAACATGTGATTCATCAACTACCATTAAAAAATCTTTATCAAAAAAATCAATCAATGTAGTAGGGGTTGCGCCAGGTTCTTTTAAAGCTATATGTCTAGAATAATTTTCAACACCTCTACAAAAACCTGTTTCTTCTAACATTTCTAAATCATAGTTAGTTTTTTCTTGTAATCTTTGATATTCTAATAATTTATTTTCATTTTTAAATTTTTCTAATTGTTGTTCTAATTCTTCTCTTATATTTTTAATAGCTATCTTTAATTTATCTTCACTAGTTACAAAGTGACTAGCAGGGAAGATTGATATAGATTTTTTATTATTTATTATTTTATTTGTTAATATATCAACTTCTAATATTTTATCTATCTCATCACCAAAAAATTCAATTCTTATAGCGTGATTGTGTTGGTTTATAGGTACTATTTCTAATATATCTCCTCTTACTCGAAATGATCCTCTTTTTAAATCTAAATTATTTCTTTCATATAACATTTCAACCAATTTTTCTAATATATCATTTCTTTCTACATTATCACCAACATTTAAAGTTAACATTTTATTTTTATATTCTTCCTTTTCACCTATACCATATATACATGATACAGAAGCTACTACAATAACATCTCTTCTATTTAATAATGATGATGTAGCAGAATGTCTTAATTCATCTATTTCATCATTAATAGAAGCATCCTTTTCTATATAAGTATCTGTTTTAGCTACATAGGCTTCCGGTTGATAATAATCGTAGTATGAGACAAAATATTCAACTTTGTTATTAGGAAATAACTCTTTTAATTCTGCATATAATTGACCTGCTAAAGTTTTATTATGAGCCAAAACTAAAGTTGGTTTATTAACTTCTTTAATTACATTAGCAATTGTAAAAGTTTTACCAGTACCGGTTGCACCTAATAAAACTTGATATTTATTATTATTATTTATACCATCTACTAATTCTTTTATTGCTTCTGGTTGATCACCACTTGGTTTATATTTAGATACTAATTCAAACATTTATATCACCATTTAATATTATATATCATTTTTAGCAAAAGAAAAAGGTAATTAAATACCTTATTTTTCAATTTTAAATATTACTTGATAAGAATCTTCAAAATCTATTTCTTCTACGTCAACAATAAAGCCATATTTTTCTAATGTATTTTCACATTCTCTTATTGTATTTAAAGCTATTTTGATATTTGGAACAGCAGCTTTTACTTGTTGAATATTAGATTGTGCAGAAATATTATTATTTGGTGCACTAAATGTTTCTACACTTGTATTTCCAACATTTAAGGTTGGTTCAATTGGTTTATCTATAACTGGTATATCATCTATATTAGAAGAAATTGGTACTTCATACACTGGTTTTGATTCTTCAAACACTTGAGTACTTGGCATTGCTGGTGCTTCTGGCATGCTTGGTTGTTCAAACACCGGAGTATTTGACATTGCTGGGACTTCTGGTATGCTTGGTTGTTCAAATACTGGAGCACTTGGCATTGCTGGGGCTTC
>ERZ1643251.2094-NODE-2094-length-21014-cov-7.236128_pt1 | contig 21014 bp, 19 predicted proteins | sample MGYA00579261_ERZ1643251 | MGnify/ENA primary metagenome ERZ1643251 (study PRJEB29033, sample SAMEA4952267) | chicken gut metagenome | biome: Broiler Chicken; feature: Gastrointestinal Tract; material: Caecum | place: Ireland | collected 2018 | study: Broiler... | reverse complement strand
CGCCCCGCTGGTTCATGTCGCCGCAGGCCTCCTCGGCGCAGTCCACCACGTACTCCACATCCTCCTTGGCGATGCCGGCGTTCTTGAGGGCGGAGAGGAGGGCCATAACGGAGCTGGCCTTGCTCACCAGGTTCTCGTGCATCACGTGAGCGGAAAGGTTCACGTCGATATCGTGAGCGCGGTTGACGCAGCCCACCAGCTGGCCGTTGTGATACAGGCCTTCGGAGTGCTCCTCGTTCACCAGACGCTCAATTTCAGCGGCCTCGGTCTGCTCGGCGGGAATGCGGGCCATAATGGTCTCATCAATGATGGGGTTGGCAGCCAGGGCAGCCTTGTGGGCCTCCACAAAGCTCTTCTCCAGCTTAACAAGGCCGAACACGTCGCAGGCCTGCATCAGCAGCAGGAACTCCTCCTGGGGCATGATCTGACCGAAGTGGCCGTAACGGTCGTTGACATCGCAGACCTTGTCGCACCAGGGCTGCTCCACAGCGGCCAGCTCGTCGGGGGTCTTGTTGCCGATGTAGACCTGGTTGGGCCAGTAGCTGAGAGCCTGGTCAAAGGTACGGATGTGCTTGGGCAGTTCCTTGAGGTATTCGCTGTCAGGATTCACGATCCGCTCGGTAGTCTGGGTGGTTCCGTTATGGAGAACCATGTCGGGGGTGTGCACCAGAATGTATCCGGCGCCTTTGATGACACTTTTCATGTTGTCCACAGCCTTTCTCGTATTGTTTTTCCGGGGGCCGCCGAAAAGGGCGGCCTGTCAATCGCTATAAATCGATGCAGCAGTTACTCTGCTGCGGGGTGGGGTGCTTCCTCACCATATGGCGTGGCCCGCGGGCGGCAATTGCTCCTGCAGCCATTTATAGTGACAGAAAGACGGAAGGGCGGCGGCTTTAGCCGCCGCCCAATAGGCATGTCTTGCTCCCTTAGTACTTGCAGTACTGTTCGCGGATGCTGGTCATTTCGTTGATGATATCATCAACATCCAGCACCATTTCCATCATGCTGACCTGCTCCTCATAGACGGCTTCATCGAACTCTGCCTTCACTTCGGGCTCGCACACATGGTAAACCTTGAGTCCCAACGAGACTCCTGTCAACGGACCGGCATAAGTGGGATCGCCATTGGTCACCGTCTCGGCGGCCAGGCCGGAAGCCTCACCCTCAGCAGCGCCCAGCAGAACAACAATGTTCTCGGGGCCATACTGCTCGGCGAGTTCCTTAACCCGCTTCTGATTTTCCAGATCCATTGCACCAGCGGCGGTTCAGACGAAGCACTCCGTTGAGGAAAACACGACCTCAGCGCCGGCGGATTCCGCGCAGGCTTCGATAGCCATGCCGGGAATGCCATCGCGGTCACCAATGATGATGACTTTCTTACCAGCCAAGATGCTCATGTCTCTTTCCTCCTTTGCAATAGATTTTTATAGAAACCTTTCGGTATCTACCAGGGATGGGTGTACGATTACACGTACTTCTTGATCATGGCCTCCACGTTCTCGGGGGTAGCGTCCTCCTTGACGCAGGAGTCGATCATAGCGCCGTTCTCGTAAATAGCGATCACGGGCAGGCCCAGGATCTTCTGGCCGATAGCCAGACGGCGGGCCTTGGTGGTGTTCAGGGCGCAGAACTTAATCTTGTCGCCATAGGTCTCGGCAAAAGCGTGAACGTGGGGCATCAGAGCGGCGCAGGGCACGCAGCCGTCGCCATAGAAGTCCACCAGGACCTTGCCCTCGGCCTGCAGCACTTCGGCCTCAAAAGTGTTCTTATCCAGCTCAAGCATGGGAAAATTCCTCCTTTGTATTATTGATAAAGCTAGTATACCTTATCTTATGTCAGGAATCAATGGTTGCTGATGTAGTGCTCAGCCTGCATAGCGGCAATGGCGCCGTCAGCGGCGGCAGTAACCACCTGGCGCAGGCTCTTGACACGGATGTCGCCGGCGGCAAACACACCGGGGATGTTGGTGTGCATGTTCTCGTCGGTCTTGATGTAGCCGTTCTCCATGTCCAGCATGCCCTCGAAGAGCTGGGAATTGGGGTTGTAACCGATGAAGCCGAAGAGTCCGAAGAGGCCGTCCTCCTCGTCCGCATTGATGGTGGTAAGCTCGCCGGTCTTGACGTTCTTCACAGTCATGGAGCTGAGCAGCTCGTCGCCGTCCACGCGAGTGACCACGGTATCCCACATGAAGTGGAGCTTGGGGTTCTTGAAAGCCTTCTCCTGAATGGACTTGGCAGCACGCAGCTCGTTCCGGCGGTGAATGATAGTCACCTTCCGGGCGAACTTGGTCAGGTACATAGCCTCTTCCACGGCGCTGTCGCCGCCGCCCACCACGTACACCTCAAAATCTTCAAAGAAGGAGGCATCGCAGGTAGCGCAGAAGGAAATGCCCTTACCGGTAAACTTGCCCTCATTCTCACAGCCGATGGGCTTGGGGAAAGCGCCGGTGGCGATGATGACGCACTTGGCCTCGTACTCGCCCTTGGCGCCGATCAGCTTCTTCACTTCGCCGTTGAGCTCCACGCTTTTGATTACGTCGGAGCAGCGCTCAGCGCCGAATTTCTTGGCCTGCTCGGTCATACGGGCAATAAGGCTGGGGCCGCTCTCGCCCTCAACAATCTGGCCGGGGTAGTTCTCAATCTCGTCGGTGATGGCAATCTGACCGCCATCCTGACCCTTCTCAATGATCAGAGTGCTCAGACGGCTTCTGCCGGCATAGAGACCGGCGGCCAGGCCAGCAGGGCCGGCGCCAAGAACAATTACATCATAAATCTTGCTCATATCCACTGTAAACTCCTGTTTTTCAGAATGTCCGGCATGGGATAAACCATATCAGCAGATATAGTATATCCCATACCGGTTTTCCAGTCAATTAGGCAATGAGTAAAATTAAAGCATGGAAATCAATGGCTTTAATAGATTTTCTCGATATTGGTATGGGATAGAGCGGGGCAAATGCCCCGCCTATCCCATACCGGGATATCAATTCTCAGGAGATCAGACCTCAAAAATAGTCTGGTCCTCGACCTCAGTGGTCAGAGCCTCCAGGGCGCGCTCCACCAGCTTGCGGCGGAGAGCCTTCTCCTCTTCGGGGGAGAGGGCGGGGTTGCCCAGGGGGTGGGGAATTGCGATGGTGGGAACGATTCTGTTGGCGCCCACCGTCATGGAGATAGGAGTGACCGTGCACATATGCACCACGGGGATACCGGCCCGCTCGATCTCTTTAACCATCGTTGCACCGCAACGCGTGCAGGTACCTCAGGTACTGGTCATGATAACGGCATGAACACCGGCCTGGAGCAACTTCTGAGCATACTCGGCAGCAAAAGATTTGGCGTTGGCCACGGAAGTACCGTTACCAACAGTGGTGTAGAAGTAGTCGTGGAGCTTGCCGATCTTGCCCTCGCGCTCCATGTCCCGCAGCACGTCCACAGGCAGGACGCGGTTGGGGTTCTCGTTGGCGTAGACAGGATCGTAACCGCCGTGAGCGGTCTCATAGCCCTCGCTGGTGAGCTTCTCAACGCCGGCGATGCAGTACTCACCGTAGTGGGAAGCGGAGGAGGACTCGATGTGATCGGGGTTGCCCTTGGGGACAATACCGCCGGAAGTGCACAGGGCGATGGTAGCCTTGCTCAGATCCTTAACGGCGGGATTGGGGGCCACACGGTCGAAGGAAGGCATGGGATACTCGGTGGTGAAGGGCTTGCCGTTGAGCTTGGCCACCAGCATATCCACGGCGCGCTCAGCGCCCACCTTCTTCTCGAAGAAGTTCTTGCGGATGCCGTTGGGCATGTAGCCCTCCTCGCAGGAGGCACCGATCTTCTCGCCCTTCATCAGCTTCAGGGCCAGCTTGGCCATAGCGGGGGCAGCCTTGCGCATGCCGGCAGCGCTGTTGGCGGTAGCGACCATGAGGACCTTGTTCTTCAGGTCAGCGCCGGGGTTCTCCTCGTACATACCAGTGAGGACGGGGATGCCCAGCTCATCCTGCACAGCGGCGCAGATGGTGGCGCAGGCGTAGCCGTAGCGGCCGGCGTTGAAGGCGGGGCCGGCCATGAAGAAGTCGGGCTTCTCAGCCTTGACCCAGTCCAGAATCTGAGCCTTGGCATCAGCCTCGTGCTCAGCGAAATAGGAGTCGCCGCAGACAACAGTCTTGACGATCTCAGCCTCACCCTTCCAAGCCTGGTTGAAGGCAAGGCCGGGGCCGACGATACCGTCGCGCAGCTCGGGAGCCACGTGAGCCATTTCCTCGCCGCCGATGTTGGCGAAGAACTGGTTGATATAGTGTACTACTTTATAACTCATAATGAATGATCCTCCTTTCCTTCATTATCGGGCGCTCAGGCAGTTGAAGCCCATCTCGTTGGTAGCGCCGGTAATAACCTGGAGCTCAGCCTCGATGGTGCCGTCGGGACGCAGGGAGCCAGCATGGCCGCCGGCGATGACGTCCACATAGTCCAGGGTGCCGATCACCTTGTCCATCTTGGGCAGGATGATGACTTCGTTGGCGTTGCCGCCGGTGACCACAGCGTCAGCCAGAGGATCGGCATCCGCCAGGGACTGGCTCTTACCATCCTGGCCGGCGTACTCGTCGGTGATGATGGTGGTCTTAACGCCCTGGAGCTCGATCTTCTTGGTGTTCATGATCAGGTCGGTATCGGGGTTGCCGAAGCCTTCCTGGGACACGATAGCGCCGTCCAGATCCAGCAGGCGGCAGAGCTTGGCGCTCCAGTCGGAGGAACGCTGCTTGTCAGCCAGGTAAACGTTCTCGTTGGTGATGATGTTGCAGACGTAGTTGAGGGTCTTGCCGTGGGCGGCGAACATGGCCTTCACCACGGGGTTGTTCTGGTGATGATAGGTGGTGTTCTTGTCGCAGGCGGACACGCAGTTACCGCTGATGATGGCGCCGTCCATGGTCTCGGTGGGGTTGAGGATGGTGGTGAGGGTACGCTTGGCGTCCACACCGTAGACATAGGTGTCGTGGAGCAGGCCCTGGGTCTGCAGCATGTGGACATAAGCCACACGGGGCAGGTCGGGATACTTCTCGATACCCTCCTTGATGCCCAGAGTCTCGAACTCCTGGGTCTCATCGGGGGTCACATTCCGGCCGATCTCACCGATGAAGGTGGCGGCCCGCAGGCCGGCGATACGGACGGCGTGCTCATACTCGTGCTTGTGATCCTGATAGCCCTCAGCAGGCTCGGCGACAACCACGAAGTTGTTGAGCTTGGAGAACGGAGTGTAGTCGGCGCCGGGGCCGGACATGTCGATGATGCCCTCCTGGAAACCGACGATCTTGCCGGCGGTGACCACGGCCATGCCGCGCAGGACATGAGTCTTGCCGCTGCCGACGGTGTCAACCTTGGAGATGACGCCGGGGAACACGCCGCCGGGGCCCTCTACCTTCACGCGGGGCTCGATTACGTCCTTGACGGGGGTGATACGGACGCTCTCGCCAGGCTTGGCAACATCGAAGCTGAAGTCCTTGACCCAGGCCTTCACGTCGTCATCTTCGTACATGAATGCCTTGACAGCGTCCGGGTCGACAAACAGGGTGCTGTTTTCTACCTTGCATTCCTTTGAAAACTGGATGTCATTGATCTGGATATAGCCCAGTTCCAATTTCAAAGTGAACACCTCCTTCTTTCTTACTTTTTATTACTAAGACCTGCCACGGCGTCAAAACCGATGGCGCCGCAGAGCAGGGTATAGTCGATAAGCTGGAAGTCCTCCAGCACCTGCTGGGTATACTGCCGGGTGCAGGGGACAAATTTGTCGCACACGCCGATGGCGTTGCTCATAATCTCAGCAAATTGCTGGTCAAAGCCGTGGGGCACCATGGAAACGATCACGGACTTATAGGGCGTCTCGTTGGGCTTGACGCTGCCGGAGAGAGGGTGGGTGTACAGAGTGTGGCCCCCATAGACCTTGTCCCGGGCCATGACCAGGATCTCCCGATAGCTTTTTTCCGGATGGAATTCGATGGTGTACAGGCCCCGACCCTCCATACAGGAAACGACCAGGGGATTGTTGGTCAGGATCAGGAAATCCCTGGGGTTACCGATGGTGCTCATGTGCCGCTCGTCCTCCTTCGCCCTGCCTGCTGAGAAAAACAGAGCAAGGCAATATGAAAAGATTCACTGCCTTGCTCTGTTACATAACCTGAGAGATTCCCCGCCCCTGCGGGTTGCTCCTTCGGCGCTTTCGCTCTCCAGAGGGTTGTCAGTTTCCGGTCTGTTCGCCTGAGATCTTCGCGGCGGGATTGGCTGCCCCGCCCCTTATTCCTTCGGCCCCGCTTCATGCAGGTCTCCCGAAAACGTCATCCAACAATATTCACAAATCACAGGCTCGACAGTGGCGCAACCTGACAGCATTATTTTATTTTAATCCGGCAAAAAGTACAAGGGAAAAAACAGGGGAATTTTAAAATCCAATATATTTGATATATAGATGATATCGATAAATAAAAAGCCTCAGCGGCCCTTCTCATTTTCCGGCCGCGGCTTGTTGCCGCTGACATCCGCCACATAGTCATAGAAGGCCTGGGCAATGGGGGAGAGGATGTTGTTTTTGTGGCGTACCAGATACAGCTTGCGCCGCAGGCTCACGTTGTCAAAGTTGAACGCCAGAATTTTCTTGAACTGGCAGTAGTCCTCGGAAGCGCTTTTGGAGATAACGGCAATGCCCAACCCCTCGCTGACCATCTGCTTGATGCTCTCAGTGGAGCGGACCTCTACGGCGGTGCGGATGTCCTTGGGGTTGACGCCCATCTCCTTGAGGAAATTCTCTGTCTCCAGGCGGGTGCCGCTGCCGGATTCCCGGCTGATAAAGGTCTCCTGGGTGATCTGGCGGGTAGGGAAGCCGGTGGAGAGGTAGGCCTGGTAGTGGGGGGTATTGGAGGTGATGATCACCAGACGGTCCTCCGCCAGCACCTGATAGACGCACTTGGGCAGGTTGATAATGGTACCGGTAAAGCCGATTTCCACCTTGCGGGCGGATACCTGCTCAGCTACCTCAGCGCTGTCCAAAATCTGGAGGCTGAAGCTGATGTCGGGGTACTCCGCCCGGAAATTCTGAATGAGCTTGGGCAGGTAATACTGCCCGGGGATGGTGGACGCCGCCACGGAAACGGTGCCCCGCATCTCCTTGGAGAAGGCCTTGATGGCCTGGACGGCATTGGTCCGCAGGCGCAATATCTCCTTGGCGTACTCGTAGAGAAGATTGCCTGCGTCAGAGGGATAGATCTCCTTGGTGGTGCGCACCAGAAGCTTGATATTCAGCTTGCGCTCCAGGGATGCCACATGGGCGCTGATGGTGGGCTGGGTCAGGTACAGGGCCTCCGCAGCCCGGGAAAAGCTGCCCTTTTCCACTACGCAGGCAAAGGCTTCCAGTTCCTTGATGTCAATATCCATACAACAGGGCCTCCTTCCAGGCGGCAGAACAGCGGCGCATGAAAAAACCGGCGGCGCGAGATACGCGCCGCCGGTTCTGGCGGGAATATGTGGGAATCGAACCCACCTAAGAGGCTCTTCACCCCTATCACTGGTTTTGAAGACCAGGGGGCACACCAGCACCCTTCTACTCCCATATGCAGCGCGATTCTACCATATAATTTGAAAATGCGCAACTAAAATGATAGACTAATAGAATATATCTATAAATGATATAGAATCTATCGGAAACGGGGCCGGCGGGCCGGGCTCAGAAGCCCAGGCCCATACGCCGGATATCCCCGTCCTTTTTCAGGATCTTGTTCTTGTCGTAATATTCCAGCACCGCCAGGGCATACTTCCGGGAGGTGCCCAGCAGGTCCCGGAACTCCGCTAGGGTCAGTTCCGGATGTTCTGCCATAAAGTCCTTGGTTTTCCGGCAGATGTCGTCGTAGACCTGCCGGTGAATACACAGCTGGGGGGTCAGCAGCACCAGATCTCCGCCGGAGACCATGCTCTCCACCACCTGCTTGCAGTCATTTTGCTCGTTGGCGGGGAAGTCGGCGTACACCTCATCCAGGCCCGGCACCTCCAGCCCTGCCTTCCGGTAGATCTGGAGCAGCTTCTCCCGGATGTTGTTCTGCCGCTTGGTCAGATGGACGGAGAAGTCTGCCAGGGCGTAGCGATCGGCCACGGCTTTGATTTTGCCCTCCAGGGCCATAGAGGCCAGGATGGCGTCGGCAATGGCCTGATCGGTGGCCTTGAACAGCTTCTGCCGCAGCTCCGCCACCTTCATGCCGGCGTGGAGAGGGTTCTGCTTGTGGTACTGCTCCAGGAGCCCCCGGCAGGTGTCCCAGAGTTTGTCGAATACACTGCCTGCCAGGTACCGGCCTGGCAGAGGCTCCAGGAGCTTGCCGCCCTGGCACAGGGCGTCCAGTTCCTCCTTGAGATCCTCCATGTCCCGGTTGAGCTGGGCTGCCAGCTTTTCCAGGGTGGGAAGGCCATGGCCGTATTCCGCCACGGTCTGCATCAGCTTCTGGTCGCCGGAGCCGCCCTCCTTGATGGCCAGAATGTCCAGCACATGGGGATCATTGCGTTTATGACGGCGGGGGCAGTCGTCCAGCACCACGCCGCCGCCGATGGTCTCCAGGGGGGAGAAGAACCGGATTACAAACCGGTCGCCGGGCTTGGTGGCGATCTCCTCAGTCATCCGCAGCTGAGCATAGCAGCTCTCGCCGGGCTGCAGGGCTTCCCGGTCCAGAAGCACTACTTTGGCAAGCCGCACGGCGGAGCCATGGTAAAGATGGACCTGGGAGTTGTTGAGGATGGTGCGCTGGGAATTTTTCAGGTTCTGCAGCCGCACGTCCAGCATCAGGGAGGTCTTGACGGAGCCAGGCTTTGCGATGGTGTCGCCCCGGGTGAGATCCGCCTTGCGGATGCCTGCCAGGTTCACCGCCACCCGCTGCCCGGCGTAGGCGGTGTCCACATCCTTGCCGTGGACCTGCAGATTCCGTACCCGGGCCTCGGTGCCGGTGGGCAGGATCTCCGCCATGTCGCCTTCCGATACGCTGCCCTCGATCAGGGTGCCGGTGACCACGGTGCCGAAGCCGTCTACGGAGAACACCCGGTCAATGGGCAGACGGAAGGGGGTGCGGAGATTTTTCTCCGAAGCCTTGTGAACCAGCTGCTTGAGGGCCTCCCGCAGCTCCGGGATACCCTGGCCGGTATAGGCAGAGACGGTAAATACCGGCTTGCCCTCCAGGAAGGTGCCCGCCACCTGGGCGGCCACATCGTCCTTGACCATTTCGATCCACTCCGGATCCACCATGTCCGCCTTGGTGATGACCACTAGGCCGTCCTGGATGCCCAGAAGGGTGAGGATTCCCAGATGTTCAATGGTCTGGGGCATAAAGCCCTCGTCGGCGGCCACCACCAGCATGGCAAGGTCAATGCCGCCGGCGCCGGCCAGCATATTTTTGATGAATTTCTCGTGGCCGGGCACGTCCACGATGCCCGCCTGGGTGCCGTCATCAAAGTCCAGGTGGGCAAAACCCAGCTCAATGGTGATGCCCCGCTTCTTTTCTTCCACCAGCCGGTCGGTGTCGATGCCGGTAAGGGCTTTTACCAGCAGGGTTTTGCCGTGGTCCACATGACCGGCTGTGCCGATAATCACATGCTTCATTTCACTACCTCCCCGGCAGTCTGGGCAATATAGGGGAAGTCCCGCTCCATGAGGGTGCGCACATCCAGGATGTACTGCTCATGGGTAATACGGCCGATAATGGGCAGAGGCCGCAGCCGCAGCTTTTCCTCCAGCTGATCCACTGTCAGCCTGCCGGGGTCGATGGCCACGGCCCAAGCGTCCAGCAGCTGGGTGGGGACAGAGCCGCCGCCCACCTGATCCTGGGTGGAAACCACCTGGGCGCTGACGCCCTGCTCCTCCAGCATGGCGCAGAGGACCCCGGCCTTCTCCCGCAGCTGATGAGGCTTGGCCCCCAGCATGGCCAGCACCGGGATCTCCCGGCGGGCCATTTCTTCATCGGTATAGGCGTACAGGGTCTCCCGCAGGGCGGCAATGGTCATCTTGTCCACCCGCATGGCCCGGGCCAGGGGATGGCGCTTGAGAAGGCGAATGTACTCCGCCTTGCCCAGGATAATGCCTGCCTGGGGGCCGCCCAGCAGCTTGTCGCCGCTGAAGGAGATGATGTCCACGCCGGCCTTCACGCTCTGCTGTACCGTGGGCTCGTCGTGGATGCCGAACTGCTCCAGATCCACCAGGGAGCCGCTGCCCAGATCCTCAATCACCGGCAGGCCCCTTTCCCTGCCCAGAGCCACCAGCTCGTCCAGAGGGACGGACTGGGAGAAGCCCATAATTTTAAAGTTGCTGGTATGTACTTTCAAAAGGGCCCGGGTGTCCGGACCAATGGCGTTTTCGTAGTCCCGCAGATGGGTCTTGTTGGTGGCGCCCACTTCCCGCAGGGTGCAGCCGCACTGGACCATAATGTCCGGGATCCGGAAGGAGCCGCCGATCTCCACCAGCTCCCCGCGGGAGGTGATAACTTCGCCGCCCTTTCCCAGGGCGCTGAGGATCAGCAGCACAGCGGCGGCATTGTTGTTGACCACCATGGCGGCCTCGGCGCCGGTGACCTGACAGACCAGTGTCTCGATATGGTCGTGGCGGGAACCCCGCTGACCCTTTGCCAGGTCATATTCCAGGGTGGAGTAGCCCCGGGCCACAGCGGTTACCGCGTCGGTGGCCCGCTGACTCAGACAGGCGCGGCCCAGGTTGGTGTGGAGCACCACACCGGTGCCGTTGATCACCGGCCGCAGGCTGGGCAGGGCGTCCTCACGGGCCCGGCGACAGACGGCGGTGCACAGCGTTTCTGTATCCGGCAGCATCTGGACTTCTCCTGCCAGGATCGCCTGGCGCAGGGCCCCCAGCTCCTCACGGACGGCGGTGCGAACCGCCGTCGTGGGCAGATCCTCCCGCAGTGCCAGAATCGTCTCCTGCTGCATCAGCTCGTCTACTTTGGGGATACCCCGCAGCATTTCTTGTCGCTCCATGCCCTCACACTCCATTATCTACGATTATGATATTCTTTAGTGTATCCACATTTGCTATAAATGTCCACATCATATTTGAAAATTGAATAAATAATTTGAGAGCTTTCACTGCCGGGAAAAAAGAAAAAGGAAAAACAGCGGCGATTTACGCTGAAAAGCTCCTGTACCAATACACGATATATATAGAAAAAAACAATAGTATACCAAAATGCGTATCGGAAGTGGGGCACAGAGACTTTTTTCCAGAGGCAGCCGGTTGCCTTGCAGACAGGAAGGGGCATTTTTTATGCCGCAATCTCTGGAGGGCGGAGCAGAGTGTTTCATCGCCCTTTTTTCCAACGGAATCTGCAATAAAAGTAGATTTTCCTCCTTCTGCCGGGGAAGTTTCTTGCCAATGACAGGAAAACATGGTACAATAATTTGCATTTTGATGACAGGAGGGCAATTCCCATGTGACGACGGACGGGAGAACGGGAACGCGATTAGTAACGAATACGATTGGGAGGGAATCCTTTTGTCAAACTTAGAAGCTGAAATCAAACGGCGGCGGACCTTTGCCATTATTTCTCACCCCGACGCCGGTAAGACGACTCTGACGGAAAAATTCCTGCTGTACGGCGGGGCCATTGCCCAGGCGGGAGAGGTCAAGGGCAAGCGGGCCCGGGCCGCCACCTCCGACTGGATGGAGATCGAGCGCCAGCGAGGCATCTCCGTCACCTCCTCGGTGATGCAGTTCCAGCACGGCGGCTACTGCGTCAACATTCTGGACACCCCCGGCCACCAGGATTTCTCCGAGGACACCTACCGCACCCTCATGGCCGCCGACTCGGCCGTCATGGTCATCGACGGGGCCAAGGGCGTGGAGCCCCAGACCCGGAAGCTCTTCAAGGTCTGCGCCATGCGGAATATCCCCATCTTTACCTTTATCAACAAGATGGACCGGGAGACCCGGGACCCGCTGGAGCTGTGCGAAGAGGTGGAAAAGGAGCTGGGCATCGACACCTACGCGGTGAACTGGCCCATCGGCTGCGGCAAGGAGTTCAAGGGAGTTTACGACCGGCAGAAGGCCCGGATCCTTCTCTTTACCGGCGAGGGCCACGGCAAGAAGGCCGCCTCCACCGAGGTGCGGCTGGATGACCCGGCTCTGAAGGACATGATCGGCGAGGAGCGCTGGCGGGTCCTCCGGGATGAGGTGGAGCTGCTGGGGGCCGGCCGGGAGTATGACCTGGAGGCCATCCGGGCAGGAAAGCTGAGCCCGGTGTTCTTTGGCTCTGCTCTTACCAACTTCGGCGTGGAGCCCTTTTTGGAGCACTTCCTGGAGATGACCACCCCGCCCCTCAACCGGATGTCGGACTGCGGGGAGATCGACGCCTTTTCTCCGGACTTCTCCGCTTTTGTGTTCAAGATCCAGGCCAATATGAACAAGGCCCACCGGGACCGCATCGCCTTTATGCGGGTGTGCTCCGGCCGCTTCGAGCGAGAGGCGGAGGTCTACCATATGCAGACCGGGAAGAAGCTGCGGCTGAGCCAGCCCCAGCAGATGCTGGCTGCCGAGCGGGAGATCATCGACGAGGCCTACGCCGGGGATATCATCGGCGTGTTCGACCCGGGCATTTTCTCCATCGGCGACACAGTCACCGTGCCCTCCAAGAAGTTCCGCTTCATGGGCATCCCCACCTTCGAGCCGGAGCACTTCATGCGGGTGAGCCCCATGGACACCATGAAGCGCAAGCAGTTCATCAAGGGCACCGAGCAGATCGCCCAGGAGGGCGCCATCCAGATCTTCAAGCTGCCTTATGCTGGTATGGAAGAGGTCATTGTGGGCGTGGTGGGCACATTGCAGTTCGATGTGTTCGAGTACCGGATGAAGAGCGAGTATGGCGTGACCTTGCGGATGGCAGGCCTGCCCTATGACCATCTGCGGCGGATCAGCGCCTGCCCCGGGGATCCCAAGGACCTGACCCTCTGTGCCGATGCGGTGCTGCTGGAGGACTTCAAGGGCCACAATCTGATTGCTTACAGCGGCGAGTGGCCGGTGGGATATCTCCTCAAGCACAATCCGGGCCTGGAGCTCTCGGAGTCCATGGAGTCCATGTCGGAGTAAAATTTGATTGCGATAAAACAGCGCCCCGGGGGAGTTATCCTCCGGGGCGCTGAGTATTTGATCCCATAGGCTGCGGCCGACTGCCGGGGCGCTCAGCCCTCCGGACTGAGGCTCTCAGAGGACGGCTCCCGGCACTTCTCCAGCAGCCGTTTTTTGAGAAGCTCATAGCGCAGGCGCTTTTCCTCCTTGGCAAAGTGCTCCTCCCGCTGCTGGGTGGGGTTGTCCCGGTAGCGCAGTGCCTCGCCGGCAAACTGCTCGCTGGTGAGATCAAAGGTGTGGCCCTCCACCACATTGTAGCAGTGATAGCTGCCATCTGGCCGGAGGATGCCGTAGACCTCCCCACCAAAGATGTCCTGGACCAGGAAGGCGGTAATGGAGCACTGCCCGCAGGTCCGGTTGGCCGCCGACCACTTCGTCCGCAGCCGGGGGGCGCAGGTCTCGGCGCACCAGACGCCATCGGCGAGCCGGTCGTAGAGGTCCCGGGGCGTGTGAATGCCTGGGTATTCTTCTGCACGGGCAGGGACCGTTGCCTGCTCCCAGCCGTAAAACTGCCATTTTTCCATAAAAATCTCCTATCTGCAAGAATGGGCCGTCGGAAGCGGCGGGACGGCCCCCTTTTGTTTCCGGCTTCCCTGCATCATGCCGAGTCATATCCGTTGCGTGATAAGCTTACTTGATATAGCCATCATAGTATTGCTAAGTTTCCTTGTCCATATAAACCCTAAAGTTTTTTGCGGTTTTTCTTTGACCATTTTCTTCTGCCGGGATTGGTATGGGCTGTGCCGCACATACTAGCCTCTGAGGTGACGAGTAATGCAAACACGATGGGCCCGATATGGGGCTTTTTTGCTGGTGCTTTTGCTTTTGACGGCTTGCGGCAGGCAGAGTGCCGTGACTGCCGGCGGCGGAGCGGAGATCCCGGAGGAAATTCTGGGAGAGTTGGATGAGGAAACGCTGCAGGATTTGGTGGAGGAGCCCAAATATGTGGCCCTTACCTTTGATGATGGACCCCGGCGAGACACCACCAGCGTTCTTCTGGATGGCTTGTTGGAGCGGGGCGTGCCTGCCACGTTTTTTGTGATCGGCCAGCAGATCCCCGGCAATGAGGATTTGCTGCGGCGGATGGCGGCGGAAGGCCACCAGGTGGGCAATCACACCTACGGCCATACCCGGCTGCTGACGGCGGATCCGGATAAGGTGGTGGAGGAGATCCAGAAAACGGAGGTGCTGCTGAAAGAGCTGCTGGGGGAGGGGGACTACTGGCTGCGTCCGCCCTATGGCTCCATCGGCAAGACCCGGGCCGCCCTGGTAAAGACCCCCATGATCTATTGGACGGTGGATCCGGAGGATTGGAAGGTACTGGACGCCGCCAAGGTGACGGAGCATGTGGTGAGCCATGTGGAGCCCTGGGGGATCATCCTGCTCCATGATTTCTACCCCACCAGTGTGTCGGCGGCCCTGGATATCGTGGACCAACTGCAAGCGGAGGGATATACCTTTGTCACAGTGAAGGAGCTGTTTCGGATCCGGGGGGTAGAACCCCAGGCGGGGTGCTTATATGCTTCCCCGGATAAGCTGCGGTCATTGGGTTAAACCATGGTGGATAAATCCACCGCTTCTTCAACAACAGCTCCATTGGATGCCTTCGGGTGATATATGCCATACAGGTGGGTCTCAAAACATGGGGGATGTGTTTTGCTGCCGGGAAAAATAAAGAAGGACCGCCGCTCCAATACGGGCGGCGGTCCTTCTGCTGCGGCGGGCAGATCAGGGCAGGATGTTCAGGATCAGGGTGAGGATGATGAACACCGCGCCGATCCACTTAGTAGCCTTGGCCAGCTTGGCGTCAAAGCTCTTGGCCTTGCCCTTGGCCATAAAGGTATCGGCTACGCCGCCGATGGCACCGGAGAGGCCGGCGCTCTTACCGGACTGGAACAGCACAGCCAGGATGACGGCCAGGCCGCACAGCACCAGCAGGATGGTGACGATAATGGTAAGAACTTCCATGAGAGAATACCTCCAGATTCGTGATGAAAGTGCGGCAAAGCGCACGAAGTTCATTTTCGCAGGTATTTATGATACCATAAGCGTGTCCTGATTGCAAGAGGGAATCCGGAAGAATTTCCGGCAGCTTTCGGCGGCGCGGCGCAATAAAGCTGGAAAACGAAAAATAAGAGAACAGGCGTTGCATTTCCCGGCGGGGTGTGATAAAATAACAAAAACAACCAAAGCCGCCCGAGGCCGCCTTTTACCGGCCCGGAAGCCACAGGAGGGGCCATTATGCCGAAGAAAACCCAAATGACAGATCAGATCTACGCCTATTTGCAGGAGGTGATTCCCCGGCAGGGATATGCGCCCTCCGTGCGGGAGATCTGCGAGGCGGTGGGGCTGAAATCCCCCTCCACAGTCCATTTCCACCTCAAGCGCCTCCAGGAGCGGGGGCTCATTGAGAAGGGGGACTGCAAGGGCCGGGCCATCGTCCTTACCGGCGGACAGGAGCGCCATCGGATCCCTGTGGTGGGCACGGTGGCTGCCGGCGCCCCCATTCTGGCCCAGGAGTGCATTGAGGATTATCTGACCTTCGATTGCGGCGGCCGGGAGGATGAATTTTTCGCGCTGCGGGTCCGGGGAGAGTCCATGATAAAGGCCGGGATCCTGCCCGGTGACCTGGTGGTGGTCCGCCGGCAGCAGACGGCGGAGAACGGGGAGATCGTGGTAGCCCTGCTGGAGGATGAGGCCACGGTGAAGCGCCTGTCCCGGAAAAATGGGGAAATCTGGCTGCTGCCGGAGAATGACGCCTACCAGCCCATTGACGGAACCGGTGCCCAGGTGCTGGGCAAGGTGACGGCAGTGGTGCGCCAGTATTGATAGGCAGCAGGCGGGGAGAGGGCCAGATGGTATGTTTCCCCCTGTACGCAGTCCCATATTCCAGTACATAGTATAATGAGAATGCAGCGCCCTTCGGGAGACACATCTGTTCCCGAAGGGCGCTGTTTTTTGGTACGGGCGGGCGTTACTGGGCCAGTTGGATGGTCCAGTTCTCCAGGCCGGAAAAGATGGAGGTGACCGTAGGGGTCATGCCGCTGACCACGCCGTCGTGGGTCAGCAGGATATCCTGCTGGAAGCAGATAGGGGCGATAGGAGCGGTGGTCAGCAGGTGGGCGCACAGCTGCCGGGCGGCATAGGCGCGATCGCCGGAAGAGGCAAAGGACTGGAGCAGGCCGTCGGTTACCGTGTTGGTGTAGCCGCCGTAGTTCAAAGAGCCGCCGGTGCCGATGAGGCTTGTAATATCCCAGTCGGCGGTCAGGCGCACCTCACCGTAGTAGAGGTCAAAATCCCCGGCAGAAAGGGCGGAGAGGTATTCCTCCCAGGGCAGGGCTTTAACGGTGATCTTCCAGTCCAGCAGGGACAGGTTTTCTGCAATAAACTCCGCGCAGGCCACCCGGAAACTGTTGTCCTCATTGACCAGGAGGGTCAGCTCCTGGTTCTGGCCGATGCTGGCGCCGGCAGCGATCAGGTCGGACAGGGTATCCTCGTAGCTGTATGTGGGAGCCAGATCTTGGGGATACAGGCTGGAAAGCGGCGAAATGGGGAAAGCGGCGGCCAGGGCATTGCCGGAGAGAAGGGCGCTGGAAAGCATGTCCCGCTGGATGCCGCAGCTGAAGGCAGCCCTGGCCTCGGCGGAGGCAAAGACGCCTTTTGTGGTATTGAAGCCGATAAATTGGAAGCGGCAGGTGGGAACGGCGGTGGATACCGCTTTGCCGCTGGCAGACACCAGGTCGTTGGTAGGGTCTGCCCGCAGCAGCTCGATCCGACGGGAGGAGAAAAGGTACATGGCGGTATCCTTGTCCTTGGCGTGGACCAGGGAAATAGTGTCTGTGGGCAGTTCCTTCTGCTGCCACCAGCTGGGATTGGCCACCAGGGAGTCGCTTTCGCTGCCGGTGACCAGCACATAGGGGCCGGTACCGATGGGGACTGTCTGACCGGCGGTATTGCGCTTGACTACCGGGATATCCAGCAGGGCGGGAAAGCCCTGGTTGGGGGTGGTGAGGGTAATGGTTACCTGATTGGCGCTGTTGCTGGAGGTAATGGAGGCTACCTGCCGCAGACGGTAGCCATAGCGCTCCGAGGCCGCTGCCCGGCGAAGGGTGTCGGCCACATCGGCGGCGGTAAGAGAGGAGCCGTCGCTGAAGACCACGTCCTGGCGGATAGCCAATGTGAGAACAAGGCCGCTTTCATCCCATAGCCAGTTTTCGCACAGCAGAGGCTGAGGTTCCAGATGCGCATCCAGCTCTACCAGAGGTTCGTAAAGCAGGGCGGCCACATCCTGCTGAATCCCCTCCCCGCAGGTGATGGGATCCAGGGTGTGGTCCTTGTGGTAGGCCATGGAAAAAACAGCGGGATAGTTGATGTCCTGGTCCCCAGAGGACTCTTCTTCGCTGTCCAGGCTCTGGCTTTGCTGATACTCCTCCCAGCTGATGCCGGGTCCCTCCTCATAGCTGGTGCCGCAGCCGGACAGGACCAGCAGCATGGCCAGGAGCAGGGGAATGATCCGTTTCATAAGTGCCTCCCTTCTCAGGGCTTCAGGCCAATGAGGGCCCCCTGGACGCCCCGCCGGTCTCCGGATTTCCGGTGGCTCCAGTATAGGTCGGTATGGCAGGCGGTGCAGAGGGGGCAGATATCGATCTGGGCTTCCGGTACGCCGGCCTCCCGCAGCCGCCAGGCGTTGAGGCCCTTGAGATCCACCGTCCATTTTTCTCCCCGGGGAGCGATAAAGGGCTTTGCGCCGCTGCCAAAGGCGGCGGTCATGGCGTCGGGTACGTCGTCATGGGTTTCAAAGCAGCATGGGCCGATGCCTGCGCCGATGGCTACCCGGATATTTTCGGGACGGGCGCCGAACAGCCGGCCCATTTCCTTTACAGTCTTGGCGGGCAGGTCCAGGGCGGTGCCCCGCCAGCCGGCATGGACCGCCCCAATGGAGCGGCTCACCGGGTCATGAAGAAGAAGGATAATGCAGTCGGCGGAAAAGACCATGAGATTCAGTCCCGGCTCGTTGGTCACCAGGGCGTCGGCGGTGTAATCGGTGGGAAAGGTAAGACCCTTGCCACGGTCCGCGGCTGTTACATGGCGGACGGTGTCCTGATGGACCTGAACGGAGAGAACCAGTCCCTCCGGATCCGCCCCCAGGGGGGCGCAGAAGCGGCGGAAATTTTCCCGGACGTTATCCATGCTGTCAGGTTCCGGGCCGCTGCCCCGGAAGTTCAGGGAGGCATGAAAGCCGCCGCTGACGCCCCCCAGCCGGGTGGAAAAGCCGTGGCAGATCTGAGGGTGGGAGAGGAGATCGGAGGTGTGGAATACCACGCCGCCGTGATCCTGCTGAATAAAAGCCATAGTTGTGTCTCCTTAGATAGGCTCCGTGGATATGCCCGTGTGGGGCTGCAACATCGTCAGATGGATGAGGCGGAAGGAAGAACGCTTTTTTCCCGGAGAATGCCTACATAGGCTCCGTCCACACACTCCCCGGCGGGGAAATAACCCAGAGCTTCGTAATAGCGGCTGAGAGCGTCGTTTACCTTCTGGGAGTCCAGCCGCAGAAAAGGTTTGCCGTGTTGGCGGGCGTAGCTCTCTGCATAGGAGAGCATTTCCTTTCCCAGACCGGGACAGGCGGGATCGGTGGCCAGGTGGTGGACATAGAAGGCTTTTCCGTCATTCCCGTTGGGCCACCGGGGATCCCGGGAGAGGAGGGCCATAATGCCGGTGAGGCGATCTGTCTCCCGGGCGGCCAGTACCACTTCCTCACGGATCAGCCGCCGGAAGTGCTCCGGCGGGTAACAGGTAAGATATCCGGTCTTGTTCCATTGGTAGAGGCCCTTCTCGTCCATCCAGTCTATCCGCCGCTGGAGAAGATCCATAATGGCAGGGACGTCCTCCTCCCGGGCAGGGCCGATGGCACCCGGCAAATACATTTCTGTTTCCGCATTGTGCAGCAGCATAAGAGGACCTCCTTTGAAGAGCGCTGGCGGGTCAAACCGCCAATCACTCCTTAATTTCGACTCCAAAACGTATAATATGAGGTGTAATACACTTAACGTATGCAAAATTGCGAGGGGATATACCCAAAGAAAAGGCCTGTGAGGGGGAAAATATGGGGAGGGGAGGCTGCTGCCTGGCAGCAGCCTCCCCGGGCTTGTGTGTCTGTAAAGGGCCGTTTACAGGCCGATTTTCTGCGCCCCAAAGGGGCGGCGCCTGCTGCGCAGGCGGGACGTGGGCCGAAGTAAGGCGGTGGGCCTTTACCGGCCGCAGCACTGCTTGTACTTCTTGCCGCTGCCGCAGGGACAGGGATCGTTCCGGCCCACTTTCTGGACCCGGCGGGGCTGCTTCTTCACGGTGCCGTCGCCCCGGCCTTCGGTGATGCCGGTGGCTACCCGCTCCCGCTTGATTTCCTGGTTGCTCTTAAGCCGCACGGAGTACAGACGGCGGACAGTCTCCTCCTGGATAGCCGCCACCATCTCCTCGAACATGTGCATGCTCTCCTTCTGGTAGGCCTTTACCGGGTCGTTCTGGGCATAGGCCTGGAGCCGGATGGCCTGACGCAGCTCCTGCATGGCGTCGATGTGATCCATCCAGTACTCGTCCACCACCCGCAGCATGATCACCCGCTCCAGCTCCCGCATAATGGGAGAGGTGATCTCCTTCTCCTTGGCGGCATAGACCTCCAGGGCCTTGTCAGTGAACTGCTGGATAAAGGTGTCCGCGTCGGTGTGAGCAATCTGCTCAGGATCGTACTTGAAGGAGTACTTGGGGAAGAAGGTGCCCTCCAGAGTGGCCATCATGGCCCGGTAGCTTTCGCTGTCCAGATGCTTGTGCTCGGCAAAAGCGGTGTGGACATTGTGGGAGATGATGGTGGAGATCATGTTGGCAATAAGGCCGTGGATATCCCGGCCGTCCAGGACCTCCTTGCGCTGGCCGTAGATCAGCTCGCGCTGCTTGTTCATCACGTCGTCGTACTCCAGGGTGTTCTTACGGGCCTGGAAGTTCCGGGACTCCACGCTGGTCTGGGCGTTTTCAATGGACTTGGTGAGCATCTTGTTCTCGATGGGCATGTCCTCATCGATATCCAGCTTGTCCATCAGGTTGGTGATCCGGTCGCCGCCGAACAGCCGCATCAGATCGTCGTCCAGGGAGAGGTAGAACCTGGTCTCACCGGGATCGCCCTGACGGCCGGCACGGCCGCGGAGCTGGTTGTCAATCCGGCGGGAGTCATGGCGCTCGGTACCGATGATAAAGAGACCACCGGCAGCTCGGACGGCGTCAGCCTCCCCGGCGATTTCTTCCTTGTGCTTCTTGAGGCTCTCGGCATACATCTTCCGGGCGTCCAGGATCTCCTGGTCGTCGGTCTCGGCGTAGCCGGTGGCTTCGGCGATGAGCTCGTCGGTGAGGCCGGCCTTCCGGAGATCGTTTTTCGCCATATACTCGGCATTGCCGCCCAGCATGATATCGGTACCACGGCCGGCCATGTTGGTGGCCACGGTAACGGCCCCCAGCTTACCGGCCTGGGCCACAATCTCAGCCTCACGCTCATGGTTCTTGGCGTTGAGGAGGTTATGCTTGATGCCCTCCTTCTGGAGGAGCTTGCTCAGGTGCTCGTTCTTCTCAATGGACACAGTGCCCACCAGCACCGGCTGGCCCTTGGCGTGGCACTCCTTGATCTGGGCGATGACCGCCCGGTACTTGGCGGCCTCGGTCTTGTACACTACGTCGGAGTCGTCCTTCCGGGCCAAGGGACGGTTGGTGGGGATCTCCACGATGTCCAGCTGATAGATGGTGCCGAACTCCTCCTCCTCGGTGAGGGCGGTACCGGTCATACCGGAGAGCTTGTTGTACAGACGGAAGTAGTTCTGGAAGGTGATGGTGGCCAG
>ERZ1643251.2092-NODE-2092-length-21017-cov-13.706183_pt1 | contig 21017 bp, 26 predicted proteins | sample MGYA00579261_ERZ1643251 | MGnify/ENA primary metagenome ERZ1643251 (study PRJEB29033, sample SAMEA4952267) | chicken gut metagenome | biome: Broiler Chicken; feature: Gastrointestinal Tract; material: Caecum | place: Ireland | collected 2018 | study: Broiler... | reverse complement strand
TAAACGCGATGCGCTCGCGTAATATAGTAACGTGCTCTAATCGCTCCAATTTTGATTTCCTGGAAATTGCTGGAAATGTTCAAAAATTCATTGATTTATATGGAAAAAGTGCGAAAAATTGCCGAAAAAGTTCATATGATAATTGGCTATTATCATATGAGTATATTATTATGTAAACCACTGTATCCAATATTTATCAAATAGGGGAGGGGGTTGGTTATGGCTAACCGTTTTGAAATTGGAAAGATTTCCCACCGTAGCTCCAACACCCCACACCCACCTAATCCCATATCTAACCTTCCTTCATCTTCCCTAACCCTAACCTCAATCCTACTTTCATCAACCCATCATTTTTACCTTCCCCAAACTCTCCCTGTTCTAATTCTCTACTTTCTCCCCTCTCCCCCTTACCCTTCAAAAATTTTTGTCACCATTTTGGGAGTTACTATATATTTTTAGAAACGCCCACGAAGGTGACAAAAATTCTCCAATAGGGGAAAGCGAAGCTTTCTGTGTTGCGTCCTCCCATTTGGCCTAAAGGTGCCAAAAATTTTAATTGATTATAAAAACTAGTTAAAAAAGGAGAAAAATCCAATGAAAATACCTGAAAATGTTATCGGCCAGCCAATGAGTTATAAAAAACTATGCCAGGCTTTAGATATTACTCCAAAGTCTGGCAAATCAAAAATTTATCAACTTAAAGATTTGGCTTTATATTGTGATATTCAGCATCTATCTAATCCAACTAGATATATTATAAATGAAATATATGATCAGGCGTTGTTGCCTACTAAGGCGAAGTTCCAAGCCCCTATGGAGATTCTTATGATGGAATTATTCAAGGCGAATGGATATCAGACATTATATTTGACCAATAGTAGGCTACTTGAGTATATGAAATTAGTTAATTCAAATTATAGGGTTTTGAAGAATCCTAAGCTAAGGAAGAAATTGCCAAATGAAACCCAAGATTTATATCAAGGCGCGTCTAAGTCTGGTGAGATTTTAATGAAATGGTTGAATAGGGCTTTAGATAGGATGGAAGGGATATATTTACTTAGGCGAAAAGGATATTGTTTAGTTAAGAAAGATGGGGAGTTTACCCATGTTATTAACGTGCCTTTAGATAGCGAAGTAGAACAGAAGATTATTGAATGTCAAAGGCAAGCCTATATAAAATTGGGCTTGATATATGACAACCAACATCAATGGATACCCCAAGGAATGAAGGCGCAATATCAAGCCCAATTTGATAGAGAAGTTTATATGGCGTTTAATGGCGAGTATGTTGGCGCGTTTCAAGTTAATGTACTTACGCCAAATACTAAAGGAATTAAAGAAATATTGACAGTTTATGAAAGTGAAAAGATTGTTAATGAAGAGGCGCAGAGAAAAATTAAAGAAACTAAAGAGTTGAATTATTTAACCGGCGAAGTCAGGGAAAGGATTGTTGAAGAGATTATTAAAAAAAATCTTTCTATTGATTATAATAATTTAATAAATAATTGATTTAAATTTATTTTATAAATAAAATAAAATAGTATCAGTACTACATTGAAAAGAAGTAGTTAGATCGCTACCGCCACCTGGAATTATAATAGTAAAATGAAATCCTTCTCCTGTATCAATTACATAATCTCCTGAAATGTCATAAGTTTGATTTTCGCCATAATCATAAAATATTATTTGTCCATCCATATATATATTACTTCCAGTGAAGTCCGAGTTAAATTTAAACCAAGACCATCTTTCATAATAATCACAGCCACAAAATAAAATTTTATTAACATCAGAAGGAAAATCAGGAACAACAACTCTTATTTCTTTTTCTCCATATGAAATTGTTGCTTTTGATAAATACGCCATTTTTACTATAGGAGCTGTTCCACTAACCCCAAAAATACTCACACCACTCTTAATATTACTTGCAATCAAATTCCCGTCACCTTGAATAGTTTGATTGCCACTAAGATATTGGCCTTTTGCGATAGTTTGGCTGACAGTTCTTGGCGTGTAAGTCTGCGCGCCCTTGCTCGGGATTGTACCGGTAATTAATTGGCCTGAGCTATTCACAAACTTATACCCAGACCTTACAGTAGCAGCCGTAGCTGTTACTTGAGATGTATCGTATCCAGTCTCAATATTACCAATATTCGTTGCCATTTGGGTGAATGAATCATTAGCGCTAGTGCTTACCCCCATGCCAGTAATCGCACTAGCGATTTGAGACTTACCATTACTGACAGACGTAAAAAGTTGGTCAATCGCGCCTTGAACATTATCGGCGGTTATTACACTACTAGTATTATCGTTATTATATGATGTCATTTCGGCGGATGCCTGAACTGTGGGCGTCTGCCCAATAATTGCTCCATAAGCCATTATTTATTTACCTCCTGTTTATTTCGTTTAACGGCGAATTTAATAATTCCCTTATATTCGATTTCTTGAGTTTTTGGATTATATTTCTCTTGGACTTCAAGGTGATTTTCTATTTCCGGTATAAAGGCTCTCGCCAATTGCCATCTAATATTTGCTTTTAGATCGTCATTAATATCTAGCATCGCAGTAGGATAAGCTAAAGTAACGGCAAAAGGTTTGATTTTATATTTTTCTTTCTTGCGCTTTAATTTAAAATTCATTTTTCGCCTCTCTCGCCTTCTTCATTCTTTCTCTGGCGGCTTGCTTTTGTTCTTCTGATAGAGTCCGTGTAGATTTTGGACGAGGAAAAACAAGCCAATCGTATGGAACTTCAGCATTGATAGATCCATCAGAATTTACTTTTGTGATGTTTACTTCTTCTGGATGAGATTTTTGAAGGCGATAAATTGTATTGATATATTTGCGTTCGCTTGTGTATATACAAACTTTCTTATCATCTTCAATTCTTGTGATGCAAGTTTCTCTCATAGAGCACCTCTTGTTAATTAATCTACAATCTTGATGTTGAATTTGGCTTCAGCTTCGGCACGAGTCATAATACGAGTTTCCCAGCGATTCAGCATAAAATCATCGAACTCTCCAAAATTATTAAGTTCTACCACATAACCATCACCATCAAAAAGTCCTACATTTTTCTGATAAAATAGCTCTTCGCCATTGTTTTCAGAAATAATCATTTTATAGCATAGCCCATCTTTCTGGGCTTGCAACCACATCTCAGCCGTATTCAGAACTTTCTTTTCCTTTCTTTTCTCTGGATAAAAATTACATTTAGTTACATCGCCATTGCAAGAGCATTCTTCGAGCTCTTTTGTACCATTACAGATTTGAACTGATGTACTGTAGCTTTCATTTTCTTTAATTGCATATTTTGTGTATTCTTTCCAGCATGAACATACATTCATCTAATCAATCCTTTCATAACACCAGCCTTCATTGGTCGTGTAATACAAATTCTTTATTCCCAATAATTTGATCAATGCCATACATCCCTTGCAGGGGCGGGATATCCCTCTTGTTCCATCTTTCTTGATACGACAAACAAATAGACTGGCTCGACCCCAATCAATATCTAAATCTTTAGCTTTAGTCAAACAAGCAACTTCTGCATGGAGTGTATTATGAGCTATAGAAGCATCAACATCGTACCCTCTATAGCGATTAAGTTCACGCTGAAGAGGCGAGGTCTTGGTACTATTCCACCCTACAGACACAACCTTGCTTTTGTAGATAAGTACAGCTCCAAGACGAGCTTTCATAAAGTCGCTATAGTAACACGCATTGTTGGCAAGATTAAGATAGTGGTTGATTCTTGTTTCGGTCAATCGGGGCAACGAGCCAGACGGCATTTGTATCAAGTCCTTTCGATAAAGTAAAATATATTAGACTATTCTCTTAGAATGAGTCAATTATATTATATTATAAACAATTTGTCAAGAACCATTTTGCAGTTTCTTTTAAATCTTTAAGAGTACCTGAATTATTAATTACAACATCATAATCATAATTATTAACATTTTCATCTGCATGATTTCCGTATATTTGTTTAATATTGCAATTGGTTACAATTACTGTTCTTGCATTGTATTTGTTTTGATAATATTCAACATTATGCGGTTCACGAGCGTTTACAAAGATAATATTGTCAGGATGGGATTTAATAAATTCATCAACTTTCTTGTTTGGAATATCATGATATCTTTCCATAGCATCTTTTAGATCGCTAAGAAATCTTCGCCCATCTTCGTCTTTCTCGCCATCCCATCCAGCTTGTAGGGCGATTTCTTTTACAAAGTCAACTGTAGATGTTTCGATTACTCGTGGGTCGATTTCGTGGCATAGGGAAACGAAGGTTGATTTGCCTACGCCGCCCATGGCGTTGATTACGATTACTTTTGGTTTTGGTTTTGTTTCTTTTTCTTTCCAGTGGTAGCAATAATCTTCTTCGTATACATCGGTTTCATGAGTATCACAGAATTGAATAAAATCACCATTTTCACCATTAAACCAATAACAATTTGCACACTTTTTCATTTATTGACCTCCAATGCTACAAGTAAAATCATAGCCACCTAGAATGCAATTGCAATTCCCGCTTCCACCATTAGACGGATGATTGGGGCAATTTCGACAAGCAGGTGGAATGTTTGTGAAAGTTTGTGTTCCAAATGTAATTGTTGGTTGATAAGGCCATTGAATATTATATTCAAAATTTGTTTTATGATACATTTGATATCTCGTACAATTTTCACAAGTATCTTCTGTATGCGTACAATCAGGACAGTTGTATTGTTTCATAATTTCACCTCAAATTCTTCAATTTCTTCAATATTGTTCGCTTGTGTTTCAGAATAAATAGCCTCGTCTTCATATAGAACCTTTTCTCTTGCCTCTTCTTCAGAATCAGCTTCAACATAAGCGAAGCCAGTATAAAATACTTTGTATTTCATAATATCACCTCAAAAATCTAAATAATCAACATGACCGCAAGTATTGCATTCATATTGATACTTAGGTGGATATGAAGCAAGAACTATCATTAAATTCTTTCTCATATGACCAGAACCGCACTTTGGACAATCATATTTAGGTTTAGAGTATTGTTCTGTAAGGAAATATTGTTCTGTTTGTTTAATATATTCTTCTTTTGTCATTGTTTATCCTCACTTTCATTTTCATTCACAAAATGTACGTCACAGCCAAATTCTTCTTCTACATATTTCCAAATAAATCCACCAGCAGATTTTTTACGTTTTTTACAACAGGCGGTAATATTAGATTTGTGTATATTTAATTCTTGCATAGCTATTGTAGCAGAAGCCCAAGATTGTATAAAATTCCCATTCATATCATATTGGTTTACAGGAATAGATAATTTTAATTTCTGTTCTTCTGTTAAATGCTGTCCTTTTCTGGGGCTTTGTTTCCCTTGTTTTGCTTTACTTAAATTTTTCTTGTGTTCATTGGAGAATTTTTGACCTTTTTTGGATTGAGATATTTTATCTTTGGTTTCTTGTGTTATTATTTTATTTTTATTTGCTTCAATTAATTTTTGTTTCATTTCAGGGGTGAAATTCTTTTTACTAATAATTGAGAGTTTTTGTTTTGTTTCTTCTGATAATTTTGTTCCAGTTAATTTTTTAGAAATTTTTTGCCTTGTTTCTAAAGATACACTATGTCCTTTATTTGCTTTTCCAATTTTATTTTTAGTTTCTTGGGAGATAACATGCCCTTTTTGAGATTTACTAAAATTTATTCTAGCTTCTTCATATTCTTCGGGCGTACATATTTCTTGTTTTATGTTATTTTTTCTTAAGTAAGCCATACACCACCAAGAAGCTACAAGACTTTTGTTATTTGGATTCTCTAAGGCGAGTAATTTGTGTGCAATAAAATGTTCTCTTGCAAATAAATCAATTAAATTATCCTCAGTATTTGTACCACCCATACATTTAGGTATAATATGATGTCTTTCACAATATTCATCACCACAGGAAAATCGTCCTCTGGTGTTTAATATATTTTGTATAAATTGTTCATAAGTCATTTATTAACAAATCCTTCTAAGTAAAATAGTTAGGAACTAAAGTTCCTTATTATTTTATTATACCACAAATATGTTAATAAATCATCAACAAATTATGAACAATTTGTAAACTTTTTATTCATATTCTATCCAATTTTCATCAATAAAATGAACTTCAACCCCAAACTCATCTTTCAGAATTTTGATAGCTTCTTCTGGCTTACCATAGAAAAATTCTTTGTTATGATTTTCTTTGTTTACTCTTGCAGAAGCAAGTCGTTGGTGCAATTTTGCTTCTAAGTCAAACACATTTTCCGAAAACACCAACCCTCTGCACTCAAACGGATATGGGACGCTTGCGCTTGATAGTTGGGCCAAACGATTCAACGGGTTGAGTTGTTTAGTACAACCAGCCTTATACATTCCTTCGAGGCAAGGTGTGGTAGCGATATAAAGCCATCCAGCAGATTGATGATTGATTCGCCAATCAATTTCTTCTGTACGCTTATCCACTTCGGCAAGTTTATTCTTGATGTCTTCTTGTTCTTGTTCAGTAATTGCTTTGGCGAATAGCTTTTGTAGATTATGGCGTTCTTCTTCCAGTTTCTTGCGTTCTTTCTCAGCTTCAGCTAACAGCTTCTCTTGCTCTCTTAGCCTACGGCGTTCTTCTTTGATTCTTTCACGCTCTTCCGTTTTGACAATCTTTTCATCTAGTTCCAAATAAAGAATGGATAAGCATAGATTGAGATATTCTTGATTGATAGAAACGCCCATAAGAGCTGCTTTTTTATTGATTGCATTGAATTTCTTTGTAATTAACTCTTCGGTTTTAGTAACATTAGTCGATGTTACGGACTTTTTCTTTTGGTTAAAGTAGGAATTGAAGCCAATAAGTAGATTCTCGCAAAATGTCTTCTGGAACTGTCGCCCTTTTGCTTCTGATCCATCAATCCTATACACACGAGTAGTGATAATGGCTTTATTGTTGCCGATTAGAGAGGCGATAAATTTTTGGATATTTGCTTTCTTTGCAGCAAGTTCATTCAAGTCATTGCAATTTGGAGCATATTCCATTCCAAGTTCTTGCATGGCGATGATGCCTTCTGCTACGCCAAGTTCAAGTTTATATTCTTCTAGTTGCCGCTTGGAATTGGCGATGTTTTGATTGACTTGGCGTAAGGAACAGTCGGCTTGAGCAATTTGAGAGTTGAGTTCATTAATTCTATTCGTTTTGATTTGGATAGCCTTTTCAATTTCTTTAAGTTGATGCTCTAGGTCTTGTTTTTGTTTTTTAAGAAGATTATTGAACATATGATATTCTCCTTTCAGTGTCAATTATACCACATTTTTAAGTTAAAGTCAAGGATGAATTATCACATTTTTCTTTTTTCTCAAAGTTTTTTTCTTTCCCCCACACCCTCTATTATTTTTCAAATACTAATATTTTTAATAACTTAAAGATCTATATATAATAATATATTAATATAATATATACATTATTTATAATTATACCATATTTTAATTAATTTGTCAAGTAGTTTTATGTTACATTTATGTTACAATATTTTTATATTTTATAAATTTGTAAAATTTAACTAAAAAATACTTGACATTTTATTTAAAATGTGATATAATTGAGATAATACAGGGTATACCAAGGAGGTGAAAAAATGATTTGGTATGATATGAGTTATAATCGGTTAGATGCTGATTTTTTAAATAAATTTGAAACTGAGCCAGAAGATAATACAGAGGAAGAGGATCACATAAATGGGCTTAACGAAACAAATTCATTTATTTTCAGTGGGAACAGATGCTTTTTATACTCAGGAAGAGCAATATATCCATCAACGTCTTTTAAAACTTTATACTTTAAGAAAAAAAGATATCTTGAAATGGAAGAAGAGTTCTGTTAATAGGGTTATAAAGAAAGAAAAGGCTAAACTTGTCAAATTATTAGAAAAACGTTTAGAAGATAACCAACCTCGCCAACTTAATTCTTCTGTTTTAGTTGATAAAAATGTAGTTAGTTTATTTGAAAGCGCTTTGACAAGAGCCTTAGATATCCAAACTAATAACCTTACATACGATTTGATTATACTGAATGTATTCTTTTTTCAAGTGTTTAAAAGTCTTGTACGAGATGGGTTTGAATATAACGGTGAGAGGTATATTTTTCTCACAGCTTCTGCTGGACAAATAAGAACAAAACGAGCCGTGTTTATACGAGAATCTGCTTATCAAAAAGTTCAAAGTCGAATCATGTGTGGGCTGAGTATTGAGGATATTAACAGACAAGGTGGAATAAATCCTAACAAGTTCTTAGCTTATCTTGCCCTAAACAACTCAGCCACAGATGTCTGGGAAGATTTTGATATTGATAAAGCAATTGTAGTTGATGATTTTGAATCTGACGTATTAGGTCAAGTTGATTTTATTGATGACGTGACTTATGAAATTACAAGACAAGAGAAAAATACTACAATATGTCAAACCGATGGTTGTGGCATGATGCTAGATGAGCCGACTAGAATGGTGCGATTGCCTTGGATTAAGGGATTGTTGGTTCAGTTTCCATTTGATAAGTTTATTCAAGAAAAATGCCCTGATGGTCGATGTATTGTGACGGATATTTATGGCGAAGACCATGATGTGTTGGCTGAAGGTATTCGATATATTTTTACTAAAAGCCAATTCAAACTTGCTAAATATTTTCATTCTTGGTCTTGTTATAAAGAGCGATTTAAGAATAATCAATGCGAAGCCTGTTATTGCAATATCGAGGAAGATTATATTCCAAAAGCTAGGATTAATTATCAAATGCTTCAGACTTTGAGCGATATGAAGGACGAAGAAATTGATAGACTCATCAAGCCAACATTGGAAGAAATCGAGTCAATTGGGAATGATTATCAAACTACTATGAGGCTATTGGGTGCTACAGATTATAATCAAAATCCAAGTTATTTCCAGCAAGCATTGATGGTATATCCTGAGTTGTTCCGTGATCCATATTGCCGTGATATTCTAAAGCAAACTAAGAAGAGCTTGGTTAAACAGGCAAAAGCTGGACGGTTGAGAGTGAATGGGCGTTATCGATTTGTATCACCTGACTTATATGCCTTTTGTGAATGGCTGTTTCTTGGGGAGCAAAATCCTAAAGGGTTATTAGAAGATGGCGAAGTTTATGTCAATGAGTTTCGCGATGGCGATGAATTGGCGTGTTTACGAAGCCCACATTTATATCGGGAGTGGCCGATCAGGGTAAACAAAAGGAATGAAGAGACAGAGAAGTGGTTTGGCGGAACGAAATGTGTATATACAAGTTGTCATGATTTGATTTCAAGAATTGTGCAGCTTGATTGGGATGGGGATAAATTACTTATTATCAAAGATCGCCTTCTCACAAAAGTAGCCAAACGCAATATGGAAGGTATTGTGCCACTAGCCTATAATCTCCAAAAAGCTAAGGGCGGATTACTTTCTTGGGAGTCCATGTATGAAGGTATGATTCATGCTTATACAGGTGGTAATATTGGTCCTATAAGCAATAACATAACCAAAGTATGGAATAGCGATAATATTGGGCGAGAGCAGTTGAATGTAGTTAGTTGGTTAACTTTTTATAATAATGCTGTGATTGATTATGCTAAAACCCTTTGGCTTCCAGAACCGCCCAAGAAAGTAGCAAAGGTTATACAATCTTATACAAAAGCCAAAGTTCCAGACTTTTTCCAATATGCAAAAGATAAACTACTTCACCAAGTTGAGCAGCCAAATCAATCTACAATGAATCGAATAGCCGCAAAGATACCTGAGCCAAGAATTAAATTTTCAAAATCTATTAGTAAATTTGATTATCGTATGCTAATGAATCTTGATTTTGGTTTTAGTATAACACCAGACAACTCTGTTGTCAAGAGTTATGATTATTGGAATGCTAGACAAACAAGTTTCAATGAACAGAATGACAATGTAAAAGATCAAGATTTATTTTGCTTTCAAAAAATTAGGAGAAAGATATTGGAAGAAAATTCAGAATATGAACTAGATTATATTGTGAATACATTAGTCGCAGTTTTATACACAACTCGTAATACTTCTTCAAAAAAAACACTATGGGCTTCTTTTGGTGATGTAATTGTTGAAAATATAAAGAAAAACTTAGGTAATAGCACTAAAATTTGTGAAGTTTGTGGAAAAAGATTTACTCTCGTGACTTATCATCAAATTTGTTGTACAAAAGAATGTGGGAAAAAATTAAATGTTATAAAGCAATTAGAAAGAAATCATGGAAAAAATTGATTATGAGCAGCGATAAAAAGTATAGTAAATAAAAGAACGAATGAGGTATTTATATTTTAAATAAAAAAAGCAATAGGGAGAGTTTTTAATTATGCCTAAAATAAAAGATAATCGACCTATTCTTAATTTTTCAGAAATAATTAACGAAATATCAAAAAGAAATGTAGTTCCAGCCTATATAGTTAAAAAAGTTTTACAATCTTATGCCCAAATAGTAGAAGAGGCTTTGATTGAAGGGGTTGAAGTTCCATTTGGTAGAATAGGTGATTTTACATGGAAAGTTTGTACTCAAAAACTAATTCCAAAGTCTTTTAATAAAGACGAAGTAGAAAGAATAGAATACAAAAATATATTTTTTAGGCCACATAATACATGGCTATCTGAACTAAAAAAAGAAACAATTACTCCTATTTTTAAAGAACAAGAAAAGGAAGATAAAAATGGCGTGGGGAAGCAACACACTAAGCGATAAAGATTTTTATAAATTAATGGCGAGATTTGCGGATGTAACCAATATTAAAACTGTTGAGAAATATTGGCAAGCTGCTGTCGAAGTAATTATAAGAGAGCTTTATGTTAATCATTCATGTAGGGTTCCACAAATTGGAACTTTCGTAGCTGAAGAATTAAAAGAAAATATACAGCATCATGTAGATGATAATGGAAAAGATGTTTATTATCATATTCCTTATAGGATTTTACCGAGATTTATTCCACATGATAATTTTATTAATGATATTAACATGATGGCTGTAACGAAACAAGCCAGAAAACGAGCAAAGCAAGGAAATACAACTGAACGAGATAGAATGCGAAGATTACGGGCGCAGAGTTTTGATTTAATGGTTGATATTAAAGATCAAAAGGCTCTAGAAAGTAAGAAAGAATTTAAAGAGCTATTAAAACAAAAAAGTGAAGATTTAGCGAAAAAACAAGCCTTGGAGGGTAATGGATGAAAATTGAAAGAAATAAAGAAGAAAGTTATCTTTCATTTGTTACTCGAATTACTGCGGCACTAAATGATGGATTAATAGATTACCAACAATGGGGGAGAGCTGTTGTTGGTGAAGATCTGTATAGCGAAGAAAGCACAAGGCGGATAGCTAAATTTTTTAGCCAATTTATTCAAAATCTTGAAAATGATGAAATTGAATTAATTGAAGATAAAGATAAAGCGAATGAAATTAAACAACTACTAGAGGAATTAGCTAAAGAGCGTAAAAAAATTCAAACAGCTAATGTTGAATATAATGCAAATTTACGTAGTGAAGCTAGAGCCGAGATGTTTAATGAACAAGTTATTGAAGCAATTCATAACTTAAAGCCAATTAAATTTAATAAAAAATTATATACTGAATCGTCCCCAGAAGCCACTGCTGTTCTTTGTATTGCTGATGCTCATAATGGAGTCGAAATAAATATGGCCTCATTATTTGGAGAGGTTGTTAACGTCTATTCACCAGAAATTTTAAAAGCTAGGCTGAATAAATTAGCAAATCAAGTGATCGAAGACAAAAAAAGATTATTGGATTATGATAAATTGATTGTTTTCGATTTAGGCGATGCTATTCAAGGGATGCTTAGGCTTTCTGATTTGTCTAAATTACGAACAGGAGTTCTTCAAAGCGCTATTGATTATGCGGAGATGATTGCTCAATGGCTTGTATTTCTGTCTGAAGAATTAGAAGTTCCTATTGAATATGTTTGCCTTGGCGGAAATCATTGTGAATGTAGATTTCTTGAAAAAGGCAGGAATTGGGAAGAAGAAAATTTAGGTTTAGTAATACAGCATGTTATAGATTTAAGGCTTCAAAATAATCCTAATATTACTGTTGATCCATATTCTGAATTTGGATTTAAAACTGTTCAAGGTATTAATATTTTGGCAATTCATGGTGATGATGCAAAAAATGATTTTGATGAAATATCTTATTGGGAAAATTATCATAATATTAGCATTGATATTTTGATTATGGGTCATGTTCATCATGGAGAACAAAATACAGTTGGTTATGGGTTAACGGGTGATAAAGAAGTAATTAAAGTGCCAAGCTTGGTTGGTGTTGATAGTTTTAGTAAGAAATGTAGAAAGCTGGCGAGAGCCGGTGCTAAGTTTATGCTTTTTGAAGATGGAAGCAAAACTTGGGAAAAAACTATTGTTTTAAATTAAGGAGAAAATTATGATTTATTCAATTGCGAAGTTAATGGAAGACAATAATTATTGCAGTGTAGTTGATATTATGGACGGCTTTGACTGTATGTGTAGTTTAATGACTAAAGTTAGTATGATTGGAGAAAATTTGCCTTATGGGGATTATCTAGTTTATAGTTACAACGAAGAAACTGAAGAAGTAAATTCTGAAATTGTAATTATTGTAGATGAAGAAGGCATTGATTTTGTAGATGCAGAGGCTTATTTTGAATAAGATTAAGCGCTAAGGACGGAACGGGCAGCCGTCGCCCTTGTTAGGAGATGTGGGAGTGTCGCCCCACTAGCGCTTAATTAAATCCAACAGAGATTACTGCGCAATAGCCAGACAGTATAAATAAGGCTAACGATGATGTTGATTTAAGCTAATCAACGGTAAAATAAAAAAGCTTATCGCTACTAATCAAAGGCGGTTGGATTGCTTATAATTATTTCTATAATTTATAAAATAAAAATATTTTTTAATTATAAGATTATAAAAGGAGCTATTTTATGGAACAAATAAAGTTATCGTCCCGCGAAGCCTACCCCATGGATGAGGGTGTCACTCAGAGCTACCGATACACTGGTTCCCCTTCTTATTTCTGTAAGATCGACGCAACCCCTAAGCCGCCATATATGCGTCATCCTAAGGGTTGGAGCCCAGAACAGCAGCGTAAACTGGATCGGTTAAAAAATAAAGAAAAAGAAAATATATAAATTATTTTATTATTTTTAAGAAATTTTAAAACAAAAGCGAGGGCAACGCTTAAAATATTGCTCATTTATAAAGAAAGGAGGTCACTGCTTTGTCCAAGTGTTGGAGAATTCCAACCCAAGTATAAGGAGGTGATCTTGTGGGTTCGCCCACATATCTACGATAAGCGGTCTAAAGCCGAACTGTCGTTAATTGAATAAAGGAAATAAAAAGAGTGGCGTGGTAATAACTGCGCCACTATTTTTATAAGGGGAAATTTTATGAATAGAACAACTGAAGCATATTGCTGTAATTGTCAATCCGCTAAAAATTTTTCTACTTTTCACGCCCATGTAATAGTCGGTAAAAAATATTTGCCTTTTTGTAAAACTTGCTGCAATAAAAAGTTAAGAGATTACATTAGTATAACCAAAAGCGAAGGTGCTGGGCTGTGGTGTTTGTTAGCTGAATTAGGGATACCATTCTTTAAAGATGTATGGGAAAATACCCAAAAAATTGTATTTGAAGCCACTGGCGCTGGCCGAAAACCTGATTTACTTTTAACTTATCTTCGTACATTTAAAGAATTTGGGATTGTGGGTCAAGGCTTTTGGCAAAGTGATATGATGCTTGATGATTTTATTGATATTGGAGAGAGTCATCAAGAAGAATATGAAGAAATTTTAGATTTGAATGAACAACAAAAAATTTGGGGTAAATTTGAACCTGAAGATTATGAATTCTTAAATTTTACATTTAAAGAATATACGCAAGATTTATTAGAGATGGATGCTAATCTAATTCGTAGATATAGAGATTTAGCAAAAGCTGAGTTGAGAAAGAGGAAAGCGGATGAAAGTGGAGATATTCAAGAGATTGCTAAGGCTCAAGATAACCTGAGAAAGATGCTTGAAATGTTAAAATTAAATGAATTTCAAAGCAATCAACTTAGTGAAGAAAAAAGAGCCTTTGAATACAATGTTGCTCTTATAGAGAATTATCGTCCAGCTGAATGTGAGAAATTGCAAGAATATTTAGACAGAGTTGGTTATGAAAAAGAAAAGGCGATTTTAATGCGTTCTATTAGAAATGCTGTTGCTGGAACTCGTGATTATCCCGATATTCCAAAGGAGTATCAATAATGCGTAGCGCAAGCGGGGGCATTCGTAGAGCTTTTATGGCTGATAAATTACGTTCGGTTGTTCACGGAGAATTGTCGGAACAAAAAGAGCAACAAATTATAGAATGGGATACTTTGTTTAGATATAATTGGGATATTTATGCAGAGTTTTATTTAGGAATTCCATTAAAGCCGTATCAAAGGTCTGCGTTACATGAAATAGGTATATCTGATAGTTTCTTTTGGAGAGCTGGACGTAACGGTGCTAAATCTTTTATTACCGGATTAGCTGGTTTAATTAAGTTATTGCTTTATCCAAATTGTTTTGTAGTAATTACTGCTTCAACTGTTGACCAAGCGAATAAGATAGTTAGTGATAAAATTGAAAGAGAAATTATAAAAAAATTATCTCCTTATTTGCTTTATCTTTATGAAAATGATTGGATAAAAATCACTAGACCAACAGATGGATATAGAATAGAAAATACTTTGAATAATTCCGTACTAAATGTAGTTGCGCCTGTTGAATCAGCGAGAGGTTCGCGTTCTAATTTTACAATATATGACGAAGTTGCTGTTATGAAGAAATCTTCTATTGATGAAATATTTGAAGGCATGTTATATCCTCGTCAGCCAGTTTATTTAAATAAATATCCTCAATATGCAAATAATCCGAGATGGTTGGAAGAGTCTAAAAGCGTATATTTAACTTCTTCTAAATTTAAGTATCAATGGTGGTATAAAGAATGGAAGAATTGTGTCACAGGGTATTATACAGATAAAGTGACGAAGTATAATGTTTTTGCTTCTGATTATTTTGACAATATTGATAATGGTCTAAAAACATGGGGCGATTTCAAAAGAGCTAAAGCTAGAATGAATGAGATGACATTTAGAATGGAAATGTTAAATGAAGCTATTGGAGAATCTGAGGACGCTTATTTTTCCTTAAAATCGTTTAAAGAAAATCAAACTTTAGAATCTTGCTTTCGTCCTCCGACTGTGGCACAGCTTTATACACAACAAGATATTGGGAATAAGCAAAAGGGCCAAAATGAAGTTCGGTTAATTATTTCAGACTTTGCTTTTGCCAACACAACTTCTCGTGAAAAGAACGACAACACAATTATTTTATTTATGTCGCTTCATTGGAAGAAGAATCGTTTTGAACGCCACGTTGATTATCTTGAAGGCTACCCGGCGAGTGATTCATTAGGAGCCGCCGATAGAGTTCGTGCGTTGATATATGATTATGATGCAGATTATTATGTTCTTGATCTTCGGAATGGCGGCGAAGTATTGTACAATTACATTACAATGCCAAAGGAAAATGAAGAACGTGGGCAATATTGGAATGTACATGGATTAGGGCTTTCGCCAAAATATCAAATTTTACCACAGAATAAACTTGATGACTTAAGACAAAGAACTGTGGATAAAACACCTATTCAATGTGTTATTCCAATTACTGCCACAAGTGAAACAAACTCTATAATGTGGGCTTCTTTGAAAAAACAGCTTGATTGTAGTAATATAAAATTCCTAATTTCTATGCAAGATAAGCAAACGCTTCTTGAAGATAATGGAAAATATTTTGATTTGTCAAGTGAAGAATTGGCAAACGAGTTATTGCCTTATGCTCAAATTGATTTATTGGTTCAAGAAGCGATAAATCTTAAAGCTGAGTTCAAAAACGATAAAATTAAGCTCGTAGAGCCGAGAAGTGGAACAAAAGACCGTGCTGTTGTATTATCTTATGGCAATTATATTGCAGATTTAATTGAAAATGAATGGAACAAACAAAACCAAAAACAAGATTTTGATATTAGTAAAATTCAGCTAGTATTTTAAGAAAGGAGGTAGAAGATGCCAGATAAATTATTAATGCAAGACCAAGTTGAGGCCGTGGTTCAATTTAGTCAGGGCCTATGGGCAGCAGAGCGTTACAATGTGTACACACCTTGGCTACAGAACCAAATTTTAAATAACCTAAACAACAACGCCAAAGTACCAACGTATCAAAATATTGTTGAGGCCCTATCAACTTATAAGGAAAGCGCCAACAATCTACAAGGATATATGGAGTTCATGCAAAAGTTTGATATGGTTTTTGCTCGAACACTAATGTCCTATGTGAATGTGCTATCATTTGATTTGACTATTACTTGTAAGAACGCTTTCACTCAAGCCGATTATCAATCTGCTGAATATGCGGAAGATAAGAAGCGGATTTATAAATTCCTTGATAACTTTGATTATAAGGCTGAGTTTAGGAAGATGCTTCAAGAAATGATGCGACATGAAGTTGTGTATACTTGGTTCAGAAAGACTAAATGGGGCAATAAAGGTATGAAATGTGCCTTACAAATAATGCCTCAAAACAGGTGTATGCTGACTGGTTATTGGGAAAAAGGGTTGCTCTGGGATTTCGACATGAATTACTTCTTACAACCCGGAGTAGATATTGATGGTTTTGACCCAGCATTTAAGAAATATTATAACAATGTCTTTGGAGACAATCAAAATCCTTGGCATTATATTCCTACAAATCCTCTTGATTCAAGAGAAGGAATTTTTGCTATGTGGACACAGACTTCACCCACAGATGGCGCTTGGTGCTTTAAACTTTTTCCTGAAAATTTTAACACCACACCATATCTCGCTCCTTTCTTAAAAGATGCTATTAGAAATGACGAGATTGCGAATCTTCAATATAATAAAGATATTGCTTCTGCCTATGGTATTTTGGCTGGTGAAATCCGGCTTTTCGACAATAGTAAATCTGGTACGGTTGCTAACCAATTTGCTATTGATCCTGCTACCCTGGGGGCATTCATGGGCAAGGTTAAAGAAGGGCTTCAAAGCGTAGGAACTTCTGGGCCTACTACTAAAGCCGTAGCTATGCCTACTGAGAATATCAAGTGGTTCCAATTTAGTGATAGTAATCCCACTATGTATGAACAACAACTGGCAAATTCTGCTGGTGTTGGTTCGGGTATTAGCCGTGTTATTTATTCCAGTGATAGAATGAGTAACGCCGAAATTGAAGCCGGTATTATTGATCAATATAATACTGTTAAGCAAGTATATAGTCAATTCAATAATTTCTTGGAGTTTTTTGGAAATCAACTAACCAAAAAATACAAATTCAAGATGACTCTGGATGGTTGCTCTTATCCTTTTGAGCGTGAGAAGAGATTCGAGAGATTGACTAAGGCGGCTGATAAGGGTATTGTACTTGGCCCAAGTGCTTGGGCAAGTGCTATGGGATATACGCCTATGGAATTTGATAGATTGCTTGATGAAGCTAAGTATGGCGATTTTAGCACCAAATGGCAACTCATGCTTAATACTAACACAACGGCTCAAGATAGTCAAGGTGGAAGACCACAGAAGGATACTGGTGATTTGACAGATTCTGGCGAATCAAGTCGAGATGGAATAAATGGATTGTGAAGAAGGTGAAAGACGATGTTTTTAAGTGATAAAACCAGCGAAGCCCTTGATGAGCTTGTAGGTGCTTGTTTTGATATGAATAGAACTATGGATAGAATGTGTAGCGTGATGCAAAATGTATTTACTATGCCACAAGCTACTGATATTGTTCACCACAAACTTAGTCATCTATGGCCACTACTTGCAGATGAAATCTCTGGTTTCAAAGATCAATATAATGTACTAACTTATTATCCTGAAACTCATGGCGATAATCGTATGTACACGAATATGCTTGACCTTACTGAAACTATGCTGAAGGAAACGGGCGAAGTATATCAGATGGTCAAGATGACTTATGGTATTGCTAAGGATGAAGGAGACCTTAATGCTTGTGCTATGCTTATGCGATTTACTCGATTGATTAGTATTGTCATGAGTCAAATTATTACACTGAGAGATAAGGCCAAAGAAATGCCTACTGATTATGATAGTTATGATCGACATATAACATCATGGGGAATCGAAGGATTAAAATTAGATAATCTTCATGAAATAGATGAGGAATAAAAATGTGGACGGTCTATAGACATGTAAATAAAATAAATAATAAAATTTATGTTGGAATTACTAAAAACCCTGTTAACAAAAGATGGGGCAAAAATGGTAGAGGATATAAACCCGCAAAGAATGAAAATGTTTGTTTTTATCAAGCTATACAAAAATATGGTTGGGATAATTTCAAACACGAGATTCTTTTTGAAGGGTTGACTTATGAATTGGCCTATGAAAAAGAAAAGGAGCTAATTAAATTATATAATTGTAAAGCTCCATTTGGATATAATCTAACTGATGGTGGAGAAGGAACTTTAGGAATTGAAGTTTCAGAGGAAATTAGACAAAAACGAAGTGAAAATATGTCTGGGAGTAAAAATATTACTGCTAAAAAAGTATTCTGTGACGGAAAAATTTTCGATACTATAAATGAGTGTGCTTGTTATTTAGGAGTAAATAGAAATAAATTAGTTAGGTGGATTACTGGAAAAACTATTATTCCTCAAAATATTTTAGATAAAAATCCTCATTTTATTGGCGAAGAACCCACTTACAAAACAAATAAAGCAACTACTCCTTTGACGAGAACACAAGTATTGTTTTTAGGACAAATTTTTCCTTCTGTAGCTGAATGTGCTAGATTCTTAAATGTGGATAGAGGAACTTTAGATGGGTGGTTACATGGAATTTATGGAATTAGTGAACCGTATCAATGGCTATTAAACACTGATTTATGTATTTATGGTCAAGAACAAAAAATAAGACACTCTGGACATAAAGAAAGGATTTAATTCTTAAAATGATTCGACTTGGAACACCTGACGATATATCTGTTTATTTTATGACCGATGATAGTGAACTTATCTTTCGTTTACATCAAGCTGGATTTCAGCCGATGTGGAAAGATTACAGTGTGGTCTTTTTTAAGAAATCTAACAAACTTATTAAATTACTAAAAAAGCTGGATATTGACATTGAAGATTAAGTCATTGAAGGCTTTTATATATAAGGAGAACTATTATGAGTGAATTTCAAGCTATAAAAAATCCTGCTGAAGCAAGACGGTTGCTTAAACTAGGCAATCCAATCGTTGATATTGCGCCAAAGAAAGAATATGGTAAGGAAAATGAAACTGTGTTCTTTTTTAAGGTGACAGATAAATTATATAAGGATTTGGGCTGGAAAAAGTGAAAGGAAGATTGAGTGAATGGCGAGAGAAGTAATTTGCGGTATTTATAAAATTACGAATTTGGTAAACGGTAAAGTGTATATTGGGCAAAGCCAAGATATTTACAGAAGATGGACTCAACACAAAAAGATAGGGAAAAGTAAGAAAGGATATAAAAATTATAGGAATCAACCTCTATATAAGGCTTTAAGAAAATATGGTATTCATAATTTTTCTTTTGAAATTATAGAAAAATGTAATCAAAACATGCTTTCTGAAAGAGAAATATATTGGATAGATTATTATGATTGTACTGTCTATAATAAAAAAGGATACAATTTAACACATGGTGGAGAGTCCAATAATGGAGAAACGCAAAAAGTTCCTGTTTATCAATATGATTTAGAAGGTAATTTTATAAAAAGATATGATAGTATAATAGAAGCAACTGTTGCTATTGGCGCAAATAGAGATAATGGCCTTGTCCAAAACGCTTTACAAAGAACTAAAAATGGCGGTATGGCGGGAGGATATCAATGGCGATATGAATTTTACGAAAAAATACCTCCATATAAAATTTATTATAAACATTATAAAGTGGCGTGCTATAATAATCAAGGCTATTTAGAAGCAACATTTGATAGTGTTAAAGAAGCTGCGGAATATTTTAATTGTGATAAGAGCGCTATTGGATATTGTTGTCAAAAAGTTTCAAAATTTTGTAAAAATAAAATATTTAGATATTATATAGATACGCCATTAGAAACAGTTGAAGTACCTGTATTAAAAAGAGCCGGAGGAAAAGGAAAACCTGTTGTCCAAATTAAAGATGGAGAAATTATAAATATATTCAACTCTGCTCAAGAAGCTGCGCAAGTATTGAATGATGGGGTTCCAAATCCAAACGGCGCAAACTATATAGGGAAAATTTGTCGAAAAATTCCTAAGTTTAAATCTTATAAAGGTTATACATGGGAATTTTTAAATAAATAATCAAAATTAAAGGAGGTGAGATATTGGAAAAAAACTTTAGTTTTGCAGTTGAAGATATTCAAAGAATCAATTTATCTGAGTATGAAGATGATGAATTTGCGGTGGCTAAAATGGGTTACTTATCCACTAAACCAAATAGCCACGGTTTAAAAATTTCTGAGAAGGTTTTAAGAGAAAGCGCTTCGACAGTCTTAAATAAATGGCTTGTTGCAGATATGACAGGAATTGTTGATGCGGGGACGCATACTAAAGAAGAAAAAATTGTGGGGCGAATTCCAAAAGAACAAGATGTAGAATTTGTTTATGATGATGATGGTTATTTAAGAGCCTATGTTGATGTAGTTATAAGCAAAATTTATGCCAAAGACTTTTGTAAAATTTTTGAAGAAGAAAATAATCGGGCTGTTAGTGTAGAAATGCGAGTGCTTTCAAATGAAGATGATGAAAGTCTAGTAGAATCTTTTAAGATTGTTGGTGTTACGACACTTGGAAAGCAAATACGACCCAGTTGCCCAGATTCAGACATTGAGTTCACTCGATTCTCACAGGAAGAGGCCGATAAATTCTTTGCTAAAGTCCACAACAACA
>ERZ1643251.2091-NODE-2091-length-21021-cov-4.536583_pt1 | contig 21021 bp, 20 predicted proteins | sample MGYA00579261_ERZ1643251 | MGnify/ENA primary metagenome ERZ1643251 (study PRJEB29033, sample SAMEA4952267) | chicken gut metagenome | biome: Broiler Chicken; feature: Gastrointestinal Tract; material: Caecum | place: Ireland | collected 2018 | study: Broiler... | reverse complement strand
GCAGAGAAGAGGATTTGAACCTCCGGTAGGCTTCAGACCTACACACGATTTCCAATCGTGCTCCTTAAACCACTCAGACATCTCTGCATGCGGGCTTTCGGACTCTTTCGAAAGCCTTTCTATATTACATGATTTTGCGAAAAATTGCAAGTGTTTTTCGGGTGTTTTCGCAAAATTCCCGAAAAAAATCCCGCAGAGACGTTTTCGTCCCGCCCGTTCGCGGAAATCTCCCGCTCAGCCGGCGGACGGGCGCGCGTTTTCCGCTTCGGGGTGATAGCAGTCGCACGCCGTGCCGTCCGGGAGGAAGCCGGTATCCGAACACTTTTTGCACCGGTACCGGGGAACGAGCTGCGCCTCCGAAATGCCCAGCCCCGACAGAATTTCCCGCCGCTCTTTCCAAAGGGCGTCCTTTTGCGCTTGCAGGGCGGGCAGCGTTTCCGGCTGGAAGATCTCCGCCTTGGCAAGCTCTATCTCCAATTTCGCAAGTTCGGAGGAAATCTCCTTGAACCGCGGATTCGCGTTCGCCTTCGCCTGATATTTTTCGGCGGCGGACTGTGCCGCGGCGCGCAGGTGCGCATAATATCTCTCCCGATCGGCGCGGGCGTTTGCCGCCTCCACGGCGGGGTTGACGTATGCGGCGGACTTCGGCTCGGCGGCGCGGTCGGGGATCTGATTCGGCTCAAATACCCCCGAATGCTTCCAATCGGAGAGAATTTTGTTCATATAGGGGACGGGGCTGGCGCTCGCCGCGGAGCGCTTTGCCGCCTCTAAAATCATCCGGTCGGAGAAATTCCAGCTCCGCCACGTCCCGATGAGGGAGAGGTTGGCGGCGCTCTTGCGAATGCCGCCGCAATAGCTCTGAATGCGGGAAAACAGCCGGAGTTCGTCGTTTTTCGCCCGCAGGTATTCCGCGACGCTGTTCGCGGAGACGATCCCCGCGGCGAACATCTGATCGATGAGTTCGTCCATGCCGGCGAAGTCGTTGCGGTCGGTTTTCAGACAATAGAGGGCGATGTCGGCAAGGGAGGTCTCGTCGTAGCCGCAGGTGTACCATTTTTCGGTATATTCGTCGATATAGGGGGCGGGATTGCCCACCTTGATCCCCAGTCTGCGCCCGATCGAAAAGGTGAGATTTGCCAGCATTTCCCGTTCGTTCAGCCAATCGCGGATCTCTTCGGGCGCGAATTTTCCCCGCCCCGCGAGTTCGGTCAGGAGGGAATCGAGACCGCTCATATTACCGCGGCGGAGGTGTTTTGCCGCTTCGATGACGGCGGCGCGGGAAAAGCCGAGCTGCGTCCATTTTTCGTAGAGGGCATAGTCCGTCTCGTCGGGCGCCGAACGGAGGGAGAGCGCGGCGAAGACGGCGGCGACGTCCCCTTCGTGCGCGTTGTAATTGCTCAGTTCCCGTTCCACCTGTTCGTAAGTCACCCAGCCGTTGCGTATGAATTTTTTCGCCTTGTTGAAGATGTAGGAAGGGGAGACGCTTTCCCCCTGTTTGTGGATGCAGTATTCGGCGATGAGCAGAAACGCCTGCGGCTGGATGTCGTTTTCGTCGAGAAAGTGCATATATTTGACGGAATCGTTGTAGGAGACGAATTTGCCCACCCCCTGCATCTTGCGCTGCAATTCCTTGTTGAAGTCGGCGTACTGCTCGTAACGCGCTTTTTTGGGCCTGCCGACGGCGGAGCGGACGGGCAGATAGCTGACGGCGAGGGGATCGCGGGAGAGGATCTGCACGAGGTCGCAGTCCTCCCAGAACGCGAACGCCTCCCCGATTTTTTCGGGCGTGGTTTTGAGGACTTCCGCCATGGAAAACACGGTGAACTCCTCCGCGTGCTGGCAGAGGTACAGCCCGTACAAATAGACCTTTACGAAAAAGCCGTCCGCGTCGGGCAGATATTTGGAAATAAACCGGTTTTCCACCGACGTGTAGCCGTTTTCGCCCGATTCTTTGGAAAAGGAGCAGAATGACATGAAAAGCGCTCTCCGTGTGTTTATTTGGAAAAATTTCGTTCTCCCTTTCAGTTTTCTTGCTTTCTCGGGAGAAATGTTGTATAATGAAACGGAATAACCCGAACCGTTTGGGCGGCGGGGTATGTCCATTATAGCCCTTTTCGGCGGTAAAAGCAAGGTTTTTTCGGTTTTTCCCCGAAAAATTTTTCCCGGGAGGTGACCGCGCGTGAAGATCCTGCATACGTCCGACTGGCACATCGGCAAGCGCCTGATGGGGCGGGAGCGCCTTTCCGAGCAGGCGGCTGCCCTCGACGAGATCGTGGAGATCTGCGAAGCGGAGGGGGTGGAGCTCGTGCTCGTCGCGGGGGACGTGTTCGACACCTATCTGCCCGGGGCGGAGGCGGAGGAACTCTTCTTTTCCGAAATCCGGAAAATGGCGGGGGAAAAGCGCGCCGTGCTGCTCATTTCGGGCAATCACGACGACGGCGTCCGCCTGTCCGCGTCCGCGCCCCTCTCCGAAGAACTCGGCATCTACATCGTCGGCAATTCGAGAAAGCCCCTGCCCCTGCATTCTTCCCGTCCCGTCCGCCCCGTATCGTCGGGCGCCGGCTGGGCGGTTTTTGAAAACGAGCGGGGGGAGAGGGCGTTCGTCAATACCCTGCCCTATCCCAACGAAGCGCGTTTCAAGGAGGAAAAATCCGATCTGCCCTTTGCCGAGCGCATGAAAAAATGGATCGACGAAGGGGAGGCGGGCAACGCGGAGCATCTGCCGTCCGTCTTTTTGTCTCACATCTTCGTGGCGGGGGGCGTCACCTCCGAAAGCGAGCGGGAAATCGACCTGGGCGGCGCGCGGGCGGTGCCCCCGGACGTCCTGCCCCCGAGCGACTACATCGCCTTAGGACACCTGCACAAGCGCCAGCACATGGGCAGGGGAAACTGCTGGTACAGCGGCTCGCTCCTGCGCTATTCCTTCGACGAAGCGGGCGGGGAAAAGGGGGTGAAGGTGTTCGACCCCCGCGGCGGCGGAAGAACTTCTCGACCGCTGGCAGGACGCCTATGCGGAACTAAAACTGCACCTCGCTTCGCCGCTCACGTCCGCCGAATCGGCGTCCCTTGCCGCCCATCCCAATCTGGTATCCCTGATCGCGGAGGTCTCGGCGTCGGAATCTTTGGCGTTTGAGTCCCGAAAAGGGCTTTCGGATGCCGAGCTGTTTTCCGAATTTTACCGTTCCCAATACGGCGGGGAGCCGCCGGAGGAACTGAAAACGCTGTTCCTGTCCGTCCTGCGCGAAACGGAAGGATGACCCGTTTTTGAAGTCGGTTCCCGATTCCCGTTCGGGACGATTGAAAAAGCCCGCGGGAGGAAAAATCCAAGGAGGAGGCCAATGAAGCCCGTCTATCTCGAATTTTGCGGCATAAACAGCTTTTCGGAAAAGGCGGAGATCGACTTCGGCAGATTGCTCGAAGGCGGTCTTTTCGGCATATTCGGGGACACGGGCAGCGGCAAGAGCACCATTCTGGACTGCATCCATTTCGCGCTGTACGGCAAGATCGAGCGCGCCTCCGGCTCGGTGACGGACAGCATCAACTATAAGTGCGACCGCGCTTATGTCATTTACGATTTCGAGATCTTGTCGGAGGGGACGAGAAAGACTTTCCGCGTCCAGCGGGAACGCCGCCGCAAAAACAACTACTATAAGGCGTATCTGTACGAAAAGGCGGACGGGAAATGGCAGTCGGACGCCGAAGGCCCCGCCGAAGTGGACCGGCGGGTGGAGGAGATCATAGGGCTGGGATTCGACGATTTCAAAAAGTGCATCGCGCTGCCGCAGGGGGAGTTCGCGGGGCTGGTCAAAGCCAGGCCGTCCGAGCGGCTGCAGCTCGTCTCCCGCCTGTTCGATCTGGAAAAGTACGGCGACAGGCTGTCGGCGGCGGTGCGGGAAAAGCTGTTTGCGGCGAGAAACGAGCTGGATATGCTGCAATCCCGCTTACAGGAGAATGCCGAAGGGACGGAAGAGCGCATCCGGGCGGAGAAGGAAGGGCTGGCGGCGGCGCAGGCGGAACAGGCGGCGACGGCAAAGGCGCTTTCCGCGGCGGAGGAGGAATGCCTCTCCCTTTCCCGCCTGGCGGAGGACAAGAAAAAATACGACGAATTCGCCCGAAAGGTAAGCCTTTCGGAGGCAAAACTCCCCCTTTTCGAAGAGAGGAGAAAGAAGCTGGAACTCTTTTCCGCCGCTTCGAAAATCATCGAAAAATCGGCGGAGAAGCGGAAGGAGGGGAAGGAGAAGGAACTCGCCCGCCTGGACGCGGAGAGGGCGGAAAATTCCCTGTCCCTGCTGAAAGACAAGATCACCTTAAAGAAAAAGCAGCTGGAAGAGAGCGGCTTACAGGAGCGCATCCGGGAACTCTCCGAAACCAAGGGCAGACTTTCGGCGGCGGAAGAGGACAGGAAGGCATGCCGCGCCGCGCAGGAGAAGCTGGACGAATGCACCCGCCGCTATCGGGAGCTGAAAGACAAAGTCCCCGAAGAGGACTTCGAAGGGCTTCTGAAAGAGAACGAAAAGGCGCTGGCGGCGCTGGGGGCGGACGAATCGTTCACCGAATATCTCCGCCGCAATTTCAAGGACGTGCTCATGTCGGAGACGTACGGGGAATTCCGCGCCGATCTGAAAGGGCTGGGCGAGAAGTATCCCGAGACGCAGGAGGACGTCGCCCGCCTGACAAAGAAGTATTCCCCCGCGCCGTCGGGAAGCGAACGCTCCTTCGACGTCGCCGCCGCGAAACTGGAATTCGACAGGGCGGAGAAAGCCCGCAGGGCGCTCGCGTCGGAGCGGGAGGGGATCGAAAAGCGCCGCCGCGCCTTCGAAGACAACCGGCGGGAGATGCAAAACGTCGTCTCGGACGGGAAGCACTATCGGGAACGATTGCAGATCGCCGAGCAGAAAATCGCGATGATCAAAGACCTGGGTACCCCGGAAGAGGTGGAGAAGCAGATCGCCGCCGCGACGAAGGCGAAGGAGAGGGCGGAAGAGGAGATCCGCCGCGACGAAGAAAAGACGGCGGCGCTGACGGGGGAGGCGGCGGCTTGCCGCGCCCGGGAAAAGGGCGCCGGGCAGCGGGAAAAGGAGGCGGAAGAGGCGCTTTTTGCCCTCTTCGCCGAGAGCGGCATTCCGGACGAAACGCAGGCGCGCTCGCTCGCGCTCGAAGTCGGAGACGAAAAGCGCGCTCGGCGGGAATGCGACGAATTTTTTGCCGGATACGCCGCCGCGGCGGCGGGGCTGAAAGAGTACCCGAAAGGGAAGTTCGACGGATTTTCGGAAGAAAAGGTGCGCGAAGCGGAAGAGAAGAAAAAATTCCTCTCTCAGAAAAACGGGGCGCTCTTGCAGGAGATCGCCGTGCGCGGGAAGGAAGCGGAGAGGCTTTCGGGGCTGCGGGCGCGCTATCTGGAAATCGAAAGGGAGATGCGGGGAAAGGAAAAGGAGCGGGAGCTTTTGGAAAAGCTCCGCACCCTGACGGACAGGGGCAAATTCATGGCGTTTATCGCTTCGGAATATTTGCAGGAGATCTGCGTTTCGGCGAGCCGCACCCTGCTTTCCCTGACGGGAGGAAGGTACTTCCTGCGCTATGACGGGGAATTCAGGGCGGGGGACAATCTCAACGGCGGGGAGCTGCGAAGCGTCCGCACCCTTTCGGGGGGAGAAACCTTTCTCGTGTCCCTGTCCCTGGCGCTGGCGCTCAGCGGCGCGATCTGCGCCAAGTCCCTGCGCCCCATCGAATTTTTCTTTCTCGACGAAGGGTTCGGGACGCTGGACGAAAAGCTCGTGGACACGGTGATGGACGTGCTGGAAAAGCTGCGCAGCCGCAATTTCTCGGTGGGGATCATCTCCCACGTGGAGGAACTCAAACACAGGATCGACAACAAGATCGTCGTGACGGGCGCGACGGAGGGACAGGGCTCCCGGGTGCGCGTGGAGGCGTTCTGAAAGGGGGACGCGGACGGGCGCGGGGCGCCCGGACAGAAGACCCGCCGCGGGGGACAATCGTCGGACGGGACAAAGAGAAACGGATAAAAGTAAAACGGACAGAGTAAAACGGAGAGAAAGGCAATCATGATTTTAAGTGCCGTATCCTTATGGAAAAAATTCGATGTGGGCAACCCGCTCCGGCCGGGCGAATACAATCGCACGGAGGATCGGGAGGCGGGCATGGTGTTCTGGGACGTCACCTATTCCGGCCGCGCGGCGGCGGACGGGGAGGTGCGCATTTTCGCCATGTTCGGAAAGCCCGCGTCGGGGGAGAGATTCCCCGCCGTGCTCCTGCTGCCCGAAGCGGGCGCGGAGCTCGATCAGGAACTTTTGTACTATTTCATCGACAAGGGGTATGCCGTCCTCATGCCCGACTATTCGGGCGTGCGGCGGGCGGGGGACAATTCGGAACACACCGTCTATCCGCCCTCCCTCTCCTATGCGAATTTTTCCGAGTGCGGGGGGCTGGACGCCCTGGAGGGGGACGCGGATAAGACCTGCTGGTTCGAATGGATCTCCGTCGCCCTCTATTCCGTCGCCTATCTGAAAACGCGGGAGGACATCTCGGGTATCGGTCTGGTCGGCATCCGCACGGGCGGCGAGATCGCCTGGGAGGCGATGCTCTCCCCCGACGTGAACTGCGGCGTCGCCGTCAATGCGGTCGGCTGGCGGGCGTACCGGAACATCGGCAAATTTGCGGACAACGCCGAAATCAACATGAGCGACGAGCGGCACCGCTATATCGCGGGGATCGAATCGCAGTCCTGGGCGCCCTTTGTGAAGTGCCCCGTGCTGATGCTGTGCGCCCTTCGGGACGGCGGCTGCGATTACGACCGCGCCTACGACACCTTCTCCCGCATCGGCGCGCCCGACGGCTGCGCCATCACCTACTCCGCCGACAGCGGTTCCTGCATCGGCCCGGACGCGCTCGGCGACCTCGATCTCTTTCTCGAAAGAAATCTGAAGGGCAGGGAGATCTATATCCCCAAACCCCTGGGCATTTCCTTAAAGAGCGAAGAGGGCGTCCTGAAAGCGGAGGTGGAGTTCGACGAAGGGGGGATTCTGGAAGAGGCGAACGTCTATTACGCCGAATCGGGGGAGCGCACCCGCTCCGTGTTCCGGGACTGGCAGCGCATTTTCCGCGCGGACGGCAAGGACGTAAAGAACGGCAGAATTTCCTGCGATCTGCACCCCTACCGCGGGGCGGCGGCGGTGTTCGTGTACGCGACGGCGAAGTATATAAACGGCTTCAAAGTCGCCTCCAAAATCGTCTGCCGCAAGGCGGAAACGCCCGATCCCGACGCGGTGAAGAGCCGGGTCATCTATTCGGGCGGGGACGTGGACTGTTTCGGCGTCGCCGCGTATGAGGACTATTCGGTGGCGGGCATCTTCCTCGAAGGGGAGGCGGTACCCAAGCGGATAACGGGTTACGGCGGCATCGGCGGCGCCTATTCGGTGGGGGGCATCAAGACCTATCGGATCAGCTCCCCACGCTACGTCCCCGACGGGAACGCCCTGCTCGAATTCGACATCTACGCCCGCAAGGACGCCGCCGTCAAGGTCGCCGTGGACGGGCTGAACGAAGAGAACCGGACGGAGCGCTTTTCCATGATGCTCGCCGTCAGGGGGGGCGGAAAATGGAAGCGCACCATTTTGCAGCCGGGCGATCTGAAGGGGGAGAGCACGGGAAGCCCCCTGAAGAGCTTTGCCGACGGGCAGGCGCTCCTGTTCGACTGCGAAGACGAAGAAAACGAATATGCCGTGACGAATATCTTATGGCTGTAAACGGAAACGCGGGCACCATGTACGAGATGAATACGATTGTAAGGCTGAAAAAGCCCCACCCCTGCGGGGGGACGGAATGGGAGATCGTGCGCGCGGGCGCCGATATAAAGCTCCGCTGCCGCACCTGCGGCAGGTACGTCAACCTCTCACGCGGGGAGTTGGAAAAGCGCCGGGCGCCCGAAAAGAAGGAGATGCGATGAAGGAAGGAGATTTGCTGGATTCCGATCTGTACGAATACCGATACCGGTACAAGGCGAAACGTTCGTCCGTCCGCTTTATCTGCATCCTCTGCGCCATCGTCATCGCGGCGCTCTGTTTCCGGATGTATTGGACGAGGACTTTCGGCGGGGTGTACGTGGACGGGGAGTCGATGTATCCCACGCTGACGACGGGGGACGAACTTCTGATGAAGTACGGGGGCGACGCCGAGCGGGGGGACGTGATCGTCGTCGACGTCCGCCGTTACGGTTTCGAAGCGGATACGCAGTTCCTCATCAAGCGGCTGATCGCCGTCGAAGGGGATTCGGTATACTGCGAAGACAACCGCGTGTATATCCGCTATGCGGGCACGGACGAATACGTCTGTCTCGACGAACCGTATGCCTATTACGGCACGGGCGTCTGCGATTTCGGGCCTTACGACGTGGGCGAAAACGAGATCTTTTTTCTCGGGGACAACCGCATGCGCAGTCTGGACAGCCGCTATAAAGAGGATTTGTCCCATCTCGAAGATTCGCTGTACACAGAGGAAGACATCTACGGGGTCGTACCCGGGTGGTCGATAAAATACAAGCGCATCCTGCGCTGGCTTCCGGGCCTGCATGCCGGGATCTGAAAAATAAACGACGGCGCCGTCCGGCGGGGCGGCTTTCCGGATACAAGGAGAAGAAAGTATGATTGCAATCACATCGGACAGCACCTGCGATCTGGGTGCGCTTACGAAGGAGCGGAACATCGGGATCATGCCCCTCAGCGTCATTCTCGACGACAAGGTGTATAAGGACGGCGTGGACATCGCGCCCGCCGACATTTTCGCGTTTGTGGAAAAGACCGGGATGCTGCCCAAGACGAGCGCGCCCGCGGCGGAGGATTACCGGGAATTTTTCTCCCGCAGGCTGGAAGAGGCGGACGAGATCGTCCATTTTTCCATTTCCTCCAAGGCGTCGGTGTCCAATTCGTGCGCGCTGGCGGCGGCGAAGGATTTCGGCGGCAGAGTGCGCGTCGTGGACAGCCAGGCGCTCTCCACGGGACAGGGACTGCTCGTCATGAAGGGGGCGGACCTGCGGGACGAAGGAAAGAGTGCCGCGGAGATCGAAGAGGCGGTCAACGCCCTCCGGCCCCGCGTCAACACCTCTTTCGTGCCGGACAGGCTGGACTATCTCTATAAGGGCGGGCGCTGTTCCAAGCTGGCGATGTACGGCGCGAACATTTTGCATATCCATCCCATGATCGACATGAAAGAGGGGCAGCTGGGCGTAAAGAAGAAATACCGCGGCAAGATGACGATGTGCATCCGCTCGTATATAGAGGAACTCAAAAGGGAATATCCGGTCTGCGACAAGACCCGCTGTTTTGTCACCCATTCGAGCGCGGATGCCGAACTCGTGGCGCTCGCCAAAGACATGGTGGTCTCCCTTTTCGATTTCGACCAGGTGATCGAAACGGTGGCGGGGTCGGTGATCACGGGACACTGCGGCAGAAATACGCTGGGCGTACTGTTCATCCACGACTGAATTTTCTGAAAAATTATTTTGCAAACGGGAGCTTTTCACATCCATGACAAACATTTACAACGACGGCGATTTCAACGCCGTCATCGCGCAAAAGCGGCGCATTTTCGGCGTATTCGCGGGGACGACGGCATTTTATGTCGCGTTCTGCGTCGCCTGGCTCATCTATTATATTTCCCTGCCCTACGAAGACCCGATGCAGACGCTGCCCAAGGTGCTCGTATATGTGGCGAGCGCGCTGTATATCGTGTTCGTGTTTCCCTTCATGGGGATCAAATTTCACCGCGTGCGCCGTTATTACAAGATGATGTATTATCTTTCTGAGGGGTTGAAGAACGCGGAGGAGAACTATTTCGTCGGCTTCGAGAAGAAAGATCTGCAAAAGGACTATGTGGACGCGGTCGCCTGCATCTTCAAGACCTGGAACCGCAAAAAGAGCGAATGGATGGAGCGGGAAGCCTATCTCGACAAGGAAAAGCCCCTGCCCGATTTCGCAAAAGGGGATCTCGTCCGCTACGTCGTCCAGAGCAACTTTCTCGTGCAGTATGAGGTCATCGAACGGGGCGCGCTCGAAGACGACGATGACGACGATTACGAATACGAGTACGAATATGAGGACGAAGGCGAAGAGGACGGGGCGGAAGACGCTCCGGAATCGGAGGGCGCGGAAAATACGGAGGAGAGCAAATGAGAGCGGTAATGACGGTGACGGGAAAGGACAAAAAGGGGATCATCGCCAAGGTGAGCGCCTTTTTGCAGGAGAAAAACGCCAATATCGAAGACATTTCCCAGACGGTTTTGGGCGAGTATTTCGCGATGATCATGCTGGTCGATCTTTCGGAGGCGACGGAGGAACTCGCCGCGCTCGCCAAAGAATGTTCGGAGATGGGGAAGAAGATCGGGATGGCGGTGTATATGCAGCATGAGGATATATTCAACGCCATGCACAATGTTTGAAGCGTTATTCATCTCGTGGGACGGCGGGCTTGCGTTTTTGCTTGGTCACCTCGTCGAAGCGCGCGGAAGCGGGCAGGGATTTGACGAACGCAAAAAATAATACAAACCGAAAAACAGAGTAAAGATTATGTACACAAAATTTGACGTTCTGGAAACGATAGACATGGTGGCGAAGGAACACCTCGACATCCGCACGATCACGATGGGGATTTCCCTCTTTCCCTGCGTGCGGGGGAGCGCGGAGGAGACGGCGCGCGCGGTGTACGACCTCGTCTGTTCCCGCGCGGAAAACATCGTCGGGACGGCGGAGGCGCTTTCGGGCGAATACGGGATTCCCATCGTCAACAAACGGGTGTCCGTGACCCCCGTCAGCCTGATCTCTTCGGCGTTTCCCGAAAAGGCGCCCCTCATCGCCAGGGCCCTGGACAGGGCGGCGGAGGAACTGGGCATCGACTTTCTCGGCGGCTATTCCGCCCTTGTGCACAAATCGTCGGCGGGGTACGAAAAGATCTTCATGGACACCATCCCCGAAGTATTGGCGGAGACGAAACGGCTGTGTTCGTCCGTCAACGTCGGTTCCACCCGTTCGGGCATCAACATGGACGCGGTGGGGCGGATGGGGCACGTCTTCAAGCGGGCTGCGGCTCTCACCGCGGACGCGGACGGACTGGGCGCGGCGAAGCTGGTCGCCTTCTGCAACGCGGTGGAGGACAATCCCTTTATGGCGGGGGCGTTCCACGGCGTCGGCGAAGCGGACTGCGTCGTCAACGTCGGCGTGTCCGGCCCCGGCGTCGTCAAGCACGCTTTGGAGCAGATCCCCGACGCCGACCTCACGGAGGCGGCGGAGATGATCAAGCGGACGGCGTTCAAGATCACCCGCGCGGGGCAGCTCATCGCCCGCGAAGCGGCAAAGCGCCTGCACGCGGAATTCGGCATCGTCGACCTGTCCTTGGCGCCCACGCCGGCGCGGGGGGATTCGGTGGCGCAGATTCTCGAAGAATTGGGCGTGGGGGTCGTGGGCGGTCACGGCACGACGGCGGCGCTCGCCCTCCTCAACGACGCGGTGAAAAAGGGGGGCGTGATGGCGTCCTCCCGCGTGGGCGGGCTGTCGGGCGCCTTTATCCCCGTGTCCGAAGACATCGGCATGATCGAAGCGGCGGAGGCGGGGGAGATCAATCTCGACAAGCTGGAGGCGATGACCTGCGTGTGCAGCGTCGGGCTGGACATGATCGCCATCCCCGGCGATACGCCCGCGGAGACCGTTTCGGCGATCCTCGCCGACGAAGCGGCGATCGGAATGGTCAACAACAAGACGACGGCGGTGCGCATCATCCCCGCGCCCGGCAAGAAGGCGGGGGACAAAGTGGTGTTCGGCGGCTTGCTCGGACACGCGCCCGTTCTGCCCGTACATACGGCGGACTGCTCGAAATTCGTGCTTCGGGGCGGGAACATCCCCGCGCCCATCCACAGCTTCAAAAACTGAAAAAGGCGCCGGCAGGGTTGCGGCGACGAATCAAATAAAGCAAAAAACACAAGGAGTGACAACATCTATGGAAAGAAAAGACGTGGAAACTAAGTATACCTGGGATCTCTCTCCCATCTTCCCCTCCGACGAGGCGTGGGAAAAGGAATTCAAGGCGATGGAAGCGGATTTCGCAAACAGCGGCATTTCTTCCTATCAGGGAAAGCTGGGCAATAAAAAGGACCTGCTCGCCTTCTTTGCCCTGCGGGACGCCCTTTCCCGCCGCCTGGAAAAACTGTATCTCTATGCGTCCATGCGCCACGATGAGGACATCCGCATTTCCAAATATACATCTTACACGGCGATGATGGGCAGTCTCGTCTCCAAGATGATGGCGGAGATGGCGTTCGTGGAACCCGAACTCACTTCGCTCGACGACGAAAAACTGCGCTCGTTCATCGCCGATCCCGACTTTGCGGATTACGACTATACGCTCGACCAGATCCGCCGTTCCAAGGCGCACGTTCTGGGGGGCGGAGAGGAAAAGCTGCTCGCGCTCGCGTCCGACGTGCTGGGCGGATTCCAGACTGTGTTCTCCATGCTCGACAACGCCGACCTCAACCTGCCCAAGGGCAAATTCGGCGGCGAAGAAGTGCAGATGAGCCACGGCATGTACGGCGTGGTGCTCCGTTCGGGGACGCGGGAGGAGCGCGCGCAGTGGTTCAAGGACTACTACGGCGCGTATATCAAGCTCATCGACGCGATCACGCAGACCTACTACGGCAACGTCAAGAAGGACATTTTCTACAAGACGGCGCGCAAATACGACAGCTGCCTTTCCATGGCGATGGAGGGGGAGGACGTCTCGCCCAAGGTGTACGAGAATCTCATTTCGGCGGTGCATTCCGCCCTGCCCGTCATGCACCGGTACATCTCCCTGCGCAGGGAGATTCTCGGTCTGGACGAACAGCACATGTACGACATCTACGTCTCCCTCGTCCCCGACGCGGACATCAAACTTCCCTTCGAAGAGGCGTACGAACTCGTCATCAAGGGCCTGGCGCCCCTCGGCAAGGACTATCAGAACCTCCTCCGCCGCGGGAAGGACGAGCGCTGGATCGACGTGTGCGAGACGGAGGGCAAGCGGAGCGGCGCCTATTCGACGGGGGTGTACGATACCCATCCCTACGTCCTGCTCAACTACCAGCAGACGACCAACGACATCTTCACGATCGCGCACGAAATGGGACATTCCATCCACACCTACAAGTCCTCTTCGGCGCAGCCTTACCCCAAGTCGGAATACACCATCTTTCTCGCGGAGATCGCCAGCACGGTCAACGAAGTGCTGCTCATGAAATACCTGTATTCGACGACGGAGGACAAGCAGCTGAAAAAATATCTGCTCAATTACTATATGGACATGATCCGCGCGACCATGTTCCGCCAGACGCAGTTTGCGGAATTCGAGCAGATCGCCCACGCGAAGGCGGAGGCGGGCGAGCCCCTCACCAAGGAAAACCTCTGCGAGATCTATTACAAGCTCAATAAGGACTACTACGGCGAAGGGATCGTCCACGACGAAGAGATCGCCTACGAATGGGCGCGCATCCCGCACTTCTACCGCTCCTTCTACGTGTACAAGTACGCGACGGGCATCATCTCCGCCATTTCCATCGTCAGGCGCATTCTGACGGAGGGGGACAAGGCGGTGCAGGGTTATTTCTCCTTCCTTTCGGGGGGCAACTGCACCGATCCCGTGTCCATTCTGAAGCGCGCGGGCGTCGATCTCACCACCTCCGCGCCCTTCGAGACGGCGATGCGGGAGTTCGAAGAGACGCTCGGCGAATTTGAGGCGCTTTCCAAATAAGGCGGCGCAAGGCAATACAGGCAAGATCGTTTCCGGCTTTTCCTTTCGGGGAAGCCGGAAGCAAAGAGGAAGAGGATAAGCTATGGCAGCGGAAGTCAGCACAATGCCCTATAACCGGGACGCGGAAATGGCGCTTTTGGGGTGCCTGATCATCGACAACGCGATCCTGACCGAACTCGTCGGGGGGCTGGACGAAGAGGATTTCTATATCGAATCCCATAAATATATCATCCGCGCGATCCGTCAGGTGTTCGGCGGGAGTCAGCCCGTCGATCTGGTCACCCTCTCGGACGAGCTGGACGGGGAGGGGAATCTCGACAAGGCGGGCGGCATCGCCTACCTCACCGAGCTGGCGCAGTTCATCCCTTCGGCGGCGAACTATAAGTCTTATTACGAGATCGTCCGCCGGGACAGCGTCAACCGCAGGCTCATCCGCGCCGCCCGCAAGATCATCGAAAACTGCATGACGGGCGCGGAGGGGCGTGCCGCGACCGCCTATGCGGAAAAATCGGTGTACGACATCTCCCGCCAGACGGATAACTCCGCGCTCGCGGGGATGCAGGAGGGAAACATCGTGGGGCAGGTGCTGGACAAATTCACGGAGATCCAGAGCAACCCCGACGTGTTCCGCGGCGTGGAGACGGGATTCCGGCAGCTCGACCGCCTCACCAACGGCCTGCAGCCCTCCGACCTCATCGTCCTCGCCGCCCGCCCGGGCATGGGCAAGACTTCGCTGGCGATGAATCTCGTCGAAAACGCGGCGCTCCGGAAGGACAAGGTGTGCGCCGTGTTCTCCCTCGAAATGCCCCGCATCCAGATCGTCCAGAGATTGCTCTGCGCCTATGCGAACGTCAGCATGGAAAAGGCGCTTTCGGGCAAGCTGGAGGCGGCGGAGTGGAAAAAACTCATGCTCGCCAGCGACCGGCTGAAAAAGAGCAGAATCTATATCGACGATTCTTCGCGGGTGACGCCCGCGGAGATCCTCTCCAAGTGCCGCCGTCTGCACAGCATGGCGGGCGGGCTGGATCTCGTCATGATCGACTATATTCAGCTCATGTCGAGCGGGGATTCCAAGACGGCGGGGGCGGAAAACCGGCAGCAGGAAGTCGCCTCCATCACCCGAGATCTCAAAATCATGGCGAAGGAACTCAACGTCCCCGTCATCGCCCTGTCCCAGCTCCGGCGCATCCAGTCCAAGGAACCGCAGCTTTCCGACCTGCGCGAATCGGGCGCCATCGAGCAGGACGCGGATATCGTCATGTTCATCAACCGCCCGGAAGCGACGGCGACGGCGGAGGAACTCGCCTCCGGCAAGATCGTCAAGGGGGCGGCGGAACTCATCATCGCCAAGCACAGAAACGGCTCGCAGGGGCGCATCCAGCTGAAATTCATCGGCGAATGCACCAAATTCGTGGACGTGGACGCGCAGGGACGGGAGGACGAACCGCCCGTGTATTCCCGCGCTCCCCGCGACTTTTCGGACGAAGAACCCGCGGCAGAGGCGTTTTCGGAGGACGCGCCCCCGCCTCCGCCCCCGCCCGACGACGGCGGCGACGATGACGAACTGCCCTTCGATTGAGGGAGAGGCGGCAAAATGATCACCAAGGTAAAGAAAATCGACGCCGAAAGCCTTGCGGAGGCGAAGGAGATCATCCTTTCGGGCGGCGTGGTGGCGTTTCCCACCGAAACGGTGTACGGGCTGGGCGCCAGCGCCTTCGACGACGGCGCCGTAAAGAGCATTTTCGACATTAAGGGCAGACCCAACGACAACCCGCTCATCGCGCACGTCTATGACGGATACGACCTGTCCCGGATCGTCGACGCCGACCCGCCCTATGCGGCGGCGCTGAGAAGGGCGTTCCTGCCGGGACCGCTCACCCTCGTCTATCCCTCCCGGGGAAAGGTGAGCCCGCGGGTGTCCTGCGGTCTGGACACTCTCGCGGTGCGCGTGCCCTCCCATCCGGGGGCGCAGGCGTTCCTGCGCGCGGTCGGCATCCCCGTCGTGGCGCCCAGCGCCAACCTCTCCAAACACGTCAGCCCTACTTCGGCAAAGCACGTATTGGATGATTTCGACGGAAAAATCCCGTTGATTCTCGACGGCGGCGAGTGTTCGGGCGGGATCGAAAGCACCGTCTGCGACGTGACGGGGGAATATCCCGTCGTGCTTCGCCCGGGGCTTGTCACCCGGGAGATGATCGCAAAGGCGGCAGGCAGGTGTGAGGCGAGCGCCGAAACCGTCCGCCCCGGCGAGCGCGCGAAAAGCCCGGGAATGATGTATAAGCACTATTCGCCCCGCTGCCGCACGATGCTCTTTCCCGTCGGGGATCGGGCGGGGGCGGAAGCGGCGTACGAAAGGGAGAAAGCCGCGGGAAGCCGCGCCTTCCTGATGGGGGAGGAAAAGCTCGCGAAGGCGTGGAACGCGCGGGGCATGTCCGCGTTCAGTCTCGGAAATACCCCCGGCGAGATGGCGGCGAGACTGTACGGTCTGCTGCGGGAGGCGGAGCGCCGCGCCGACGTGCTCATCGCCGTGGAGCCGGCGGGGGACGGGGGCGTGATGACGGGGGTGAAAAACCGCCTGAAAAAGGCGTGCGCCTCCGAAGACATTCCCCACTGACGAGGAGAGGGATCATGGAAGAAAAGAAAGTCGTGTTCGTCTGTACGGGAAACACCTGCCGCTCGCCCATGGCGGAGGCGATCCTGCGCTCGGAACTCAAAAGGCTGGACATCCGGGACGTCGCCGTTCTCTCCGCGGGCACGCATGCTTCCGAGACGAGCTTCATCAATGCCAAATCTGCGGCGGTGCTTTCGGAAAACGGGCTTTCGCTCGACAATTTCAATTCCCGCCGGCTGGACGCGGCGCTCCTGAAAGACGCTTACGCCATCGTATGTATGACGGACGCCCTTCGGGACATACTGATGGATATGCGGTGGAGCGTGCTGCGCAAAGAGGGATTTTCCGACATCGAAAACAACGTCTGGTCCTTTTCCGATCTGGCGGGCTATGAAATTCCCGACCCCTTCGGCAGGGACGAGGAATGTTATCGGCAGACCTATCGGAAACTCGCCGAAGGCATGCCCGTGCTCATCGAAAAGCTCGCCTTGAAGCCCCTTCCGCAGCCGGCTGCGGAGACGGCCGCAGGAAAGAAAGAGGGGGCGGAGCCGACCGTCGTCAGAAAGCGCAAGCCGCGCGCCAAGCCGAGAAAGCGGCGTACGCCCGCGGGCGGCGTTTCGTCGAAAACGAAACCGGCAAGGGCGCAAAAAACCAAAAAGAAGGCGGCAGGGAAGGGACGACAGACTTCCGGAAAGACGGCGGTCCCCAAAGAAGCCGGAAAGAAAGACAGAGAGCAAGACAAAAAAGGAGAAAAAGAATGAAAATCGCGATCGCCTGCGACCACGGCGGGCTGAATCTGAAAAAGGCGCTCATCGCCTATCTGGAAAGGAACGGATACGAATATGTCGATTTCGGGACAAACAGCGCGGAGTCGTGCGATTATCCCGACTATGCCCTGCCCGCGGCGGAGAGCGTGGCGCGCGGGGAGTGCGACAGGGGCATCGTCATCTGCTCGACGGGCATCGGGGTGTCCATCGTCGCCAACAAGGTGCCGGGGGTGCGCTGCGCGCATTGCCACGACACTTATTGCGCAAAATATACCCGGTACCACAACGACGCCAATATGCTCGCCTTCGGCGAAAAGTGCCTGGGCGTGGGCATGATGGAGGAGATCGTCACGGCATTCCTCACCAGCGAATATATGGGCGGGGAACGGCACGACCGCAGAATCGCCAAAATCCGCGCGGTCGAAGAGAAATACTGCGGCAAAAACCGCCCGTAACCCCGTGGACAGGGAACAGGTCTTTTCCCTTTTGGACGGCGCGGGGATTTCCTGTCGGACGGTGTTTCATCCGCCCGTGTATTCGATGGCGGATCTCGACGCGCTCCCGAACTCGCCGCGGAAAAATCCCGCATCGCCAAGAATCTGTTTCTGAAAGGGCGGGAAAAATATCTTTACGTCGCCCGCGCCGAAGGCAGGGCGGACTTGCGCGCGCTCGGAGAGAAACTCTCTTCCCCCAGGCTGCACTTCGCTTCCGAAAGGGAACTTTCGGAGACGTTCGGGGTGGGCAGGGGAGAGCTGACGCCTTTTTGCGCCCTGTGTCCCGAAGCGCGGGAGGCCGTCGTGCTTGTCGACGGATTTTTCGCGGGCGGGGAGATCGGCGTACATCCGTGCGACAATGCGGCGACGGTTTTTCTGAGCGCGGACGCCCTTTTCGGGCTGCTCGCGGAACGCGGCGTCCGGGTGCGCCGCCTCTGACTTTGTTGCGAAAGAATTACATGAAGGAGTAAAATCATGGAAAAATACGAATTTTTCGACAATCCCAGGTTTCATCTCGTGGACCATCCCCTCATCGAGCATAAGCTCGCCATCCTGCGGGACAAAAAGACGAACACCAAACAGTTTATGGAACTCGCCGAAGAGATCGCGATGCTCGAAACGTACGAAGCGACCAAGGATCTGCCGCTCGAAGGGGTGGACGTCGAGACGCCCATCGCCACGGCGCATTGCAAAATGGTCTCCGGCCGCGCGGTCGGCGTCGTGCCCATTCTGCGGGCGGGGCTGGGTATGGTTTCGGGGGTGCTGAAACTCATTCCCAACGCCAAAGTGGGGCACATCGGGCTGTACCGCGACCCCGAAACGCACGAGCCGGTGGAGTATTACTGCAAACTCCCCGCCGACAGCGAACAGCGCCTTCTCATCGTCGTCGATCCCATGCTCGCCACGGGCGGCAGCGCCTCCGACGCCATCGCGATGATCAAAAAACACGGCGCGAAGCAGATCAAACTCTGCTGCATCGTCAGCTGCCCGACGGGGATCAGAAAGGTGCTGAACGACCATCCCGACGTGGACGTGTACGTCGCGGGGATCGACCCCGTCCTCAACGAGCATTGTTACATAGTCCCCGGTCTGGGCGACGCGGGGGACAGGCTGTTCGGCACCAAGTGATTTTTTCCCCTTTACATACGGCCCGCGGCATCGCCGCGGGCGGGGAGGGGTATGGATAATTTCCGCGACGGCATCAGACAGTTTTTCCGCAGCTTTTTAAGCGGCGGCGGACTCAATCTCGCAAAGGCGGCAGCGGTACTCGTACTCGGCGTCTTGTTTATTCGCCTTCTGACTTTTGCGGTCAGAAAAAGAGCGGTGAAAAGCCGGCGGCTGGACAACGCCGCTTCGTCGTTCGTCACTTCCCTGGTGGCGCTCGTCGCGGGCGTGGCGCTCGTTTTGGCGCTCATCGGGGCGCTGGGATTTTCCACGGCGGGGGTGGTCGCCGCCTTTTCGTCGGTGATGCTCGCCGTCGCGCTCGGTCTGCAGGACGCGCTGTCCAGCCTGACCAACGGGATTCTGCTCATCTTCACAAAGCCCTTTCGCGCGGGCGATTACGTCGATATCGACGGCACTTCGGGCACCGTCCGCGAAATACGCCTCTTTTCCGTGAAGGTGACGACGACGGACAACCTCACCGTCGTCATCCCCAACAGCACCGTTTTGGGGTCGGTCATCGTCAATTACAGCCGCATGTCCCTGCGCCGCCTGGAAATTTCCGTGCCCGTTTCCTACGACGCCGACGTGGACGAAGTCAAGGAGATCGTGGACGGATTGGTGCGCGCCGACGGCCGCATCGCGCCTTTGCCCGCCTATTTCTTCCGCCTCACCGAATACGGCTCCAGCGCCTTGAAATTTACGCTCAGGGTGTGGACGGAACCGGGAAATTTCTGGGGCGTGAAATTCGATTTGCTCGAAGGTCTGCTCCGCGCCTTCCGCGAGCGGGGCGTCTCCATTCCCTTCGATCAGCTCGACGTGCATTTCCCGGATGCGGCGGGGCGCAGAAAGGGGGTGGGACGATGAAGTCTTTTGCGTTCGCCTCAACCCTGCCTGCCTCTTTTTTGGCGGAAATGTCCGGCGCGGCGCTCGCCGTCCGCTACGGGTGGTATTTTCTTCTCGTCGCGCTCGGGCTGTTTTTCATCGCGCTGACCGGTCGCAGGGCAGCCCGCGGTGCCACGCGGGAGGTCGTTCTGGAAAAGTGCCGGGCGCTCGTGAAGGCGCTCGACGGGGCGCGGGCGGCGCCGGAAAAAAAGAAGGGCGGCATCGCCGTTCAGGCGCGGACGGCAAAGCTCCGCAAAGCCGCGGAAGAGGCGATGTGGCGGGCGTCGCGGCTCGTCGACGAGCGGAAAGATCTCGTGTTCGACCCGATCGCGGCGGAATTGGACGAAATCGCCGATCTGCTCGCGGCGGGAGAAGCGGGGACGGCGGAAGACGCGGAAGCCGCCGTGAAAGAGGCTTCGGAGAGGGCGAAGGCGGTGCTTAAAAAGGCGGAAGCCGCGATGTCGGCGGAGAAAGGCGCGGAAGAGGCGCCGAAAAAAGGATAGAGAAAGAGATCGGACAAATGAAGAAGAGAATCATAGCCATCGGCGGCGGGGAGATCAAGGACAAAACCACACTGCAAATAGACGAAAAGATCGCGGCGTTCGCCAAGGAGCGGGCGGGCGACAGACGGGCAAACGCGCTGTTTATTCCCACGGCCAGCCACGATTTCATGCCCTATTACAATTCCTTTCATAAAGTCTATACGGGGATTTTTGACATCAAGACGGACGTCGCGCTTACGGTGTACCGAGAACCGGACCCCGAAAGGCTGAAAGAAAAATTCTTAAAAGCGGATGTCATCTATGTCGGCGGCGGGGATACGGTGTTCATGATGGAACATTGGAAAAAGACGGGGATGCTGGAACTGATCGAAGAGGCTTACGGGCGGGGCGTGCCGATCGCGGGGCTCAGCGCGGGGGCGATCTGCTGGTTTTCGGACATCTATACCGACTCCCTGAAAACGGAAAACGGGGCGCAGTATGCCATGTTTAAGGGATTAAATTGGATAAAAGGAATAATTTCTCCGCATTATGGGCAAAGAATGCTTGACTTTGATAAAATTGTGTGCTATAATTACCCATGTGCTTACGGGATAGAAGACAACGCCGCCCTCCTTATAGAGGACGGAGAGATTGTCGGGAGTCTTACGAGCGGCGGAAAAGCCTATCGGATCGTAAACACGGACGGAATTTTGGAAAAGCGCGTCGTCGAAAGCGCGTTTTGAAGAAAGGACGACAACAGCCGCCTCGTTCCGGCGGGGCGGTGAAATATGCGGATGTGGCGAAACTGGCAGACGCGCAGGTTTCAGGTTCCTGTGGGA
>ERZ1643251.2090-NODE-2090-length-21021-cov-8.879805_pt1 | contig 21021 bp, 17 predicted proteins | sample MGYA00579261_ERZ1643251 | MGnify/ENA primary metagenome ERZ1643251 (study PRJEB29033, sample SAMEA4952267) | chicken gut metagenome | biome: Broiler Chicken; feature: Gastrointestinal Tract; material: Caecum | place: Ireland | collected 2018 | study: Broiler... | reverse complement strand
CTCTTTCATCCCTATTTGTGCCGAGAGCGAAGCGGTCGGCATGGTGATTATTATGTAATTTCTGCATGGACGTATGATGGCATGTACCATGTCGGTGAGATGGCTCGCGTTCTCCATGTGACTTCCAATGGCAGCACGCCGACAGAGCCGGAGCAGCCGGCCAAACCCACCGGCGCGTTTACGGATGTGTCTGCCGACGCCTACTATGCTGATGCCGTCAAGTGGGCTGCGAAAGAGGGAATTGCCGGCGGCACCAGCGCCACCACGTTCAGCCCCGACGCCACCTGTACCACCGCGCAGATCCTGACGTTCCTGTGGCGGGTCAACGGTTCCCCTGAACCTGCAGCGGCTGCGTCCTTTACCGATGTTCCCGCAGATGCCTATTATGCAAAGGCCGCTGCCTGGGCTGCGGAAAAGGGACTGGTTTCCGGCGCGACCCTTAACGGCGACGCACCCTGCACCCGGCTGACCACGGTGACATACCTGTGGAAGCTGGCCGGACAGCCCGCCACGGACAGAATCGCGGCATTTACGGACCTGGCAGCAGAGGGAGACGGGATCCAGGCCGTTTCCTGGGCGGTGGAGCAGGGCATCGCCGGCGGCACCGGTGCAACGACCTTCTCGCCCGACAGCACGTGTACCCGCGGCCAGATCGTCACGTTCCTGTATCGGGACATGGCGTAAAATGAATAAGGGAAGCATATAAAAAGTTTGGCCTGGAATCCCGTGGGATTCCAGGCCGTGTTGCATTCCGGAGACAACAGGGGTATACTACGGATAAACCAATGAAGGAGGTACCGACCATGGATCAGAGATTGGAGCTGCTGCGGGGCGGATGCAGCGCTGTGGGATGGCAGACGGAGGATGGCAAAGCATTGTGGGCCCGCAACATGGATTTTAACCGCATGGCGGCGGGCAGCGCCCCAACGTATCTGCCCAAAGGCACTGTGATGACGGCGGCGGAGGGAGTGACGGCCCCGGCCAAATACGCCGCCGTGGGCATGGGACTGCTGGCCGTGCCCGGTCTGCCCCTGCTTTATGACGGCGTCAACGAGGCGGGGTTGATGGGCGGCCAACTCTACTTCCGGGGGCTGGCCCGATACGCCGATGGCCTTGAATCGGGCAAACAGCCCATGCAGCCGCCCCTGCTGGTGGGGTGGATGCTGAGCCAATGCGCCACCCTGGACCAGGTGGCCCAGGCATTGGAACAGACGTTCACCCTGGTCAATACGCCCCTGTTGGGGGCAGTCTCTCCGCTGCACTGGTCTTTTTCCGACTGCACCGGCGAAGTCATGGTGGTGGAGTCCGACGCCAACGGCCTGCATATCTACCGCAATACCGTGGGTGTCATGACCAACAGCCCGTCCTATGACTGGCACCGGACCAACCTGCTCAACTACGCCGCCATCCGGGACCTGGACTACGACACGGTGGAGATGGGCGGCGAACGGTTGGAACAGTGCTTCTCCGGCAGCGGTGCCCAGGGTTTGCCCGGCGATTGGAGCGCCCCATCCCGCTTTGTCCGTTTGGCTTATTTGCGAAAGTTTGCCGTCCGGGGCAAGGACGAAAAGCAGGGCATTGCACGGCTCCTTCGGATCATGGGCAGCGCAGCCTTTCCCCTGGGGATGGTACGGGTCAGCCAGCCCGGCGAAGCCACGGAATTGGACCGGAATATTCAGCCCTGGGACTACACCATTTACACCGTGGCAGCCTGTGCCCAGACGGGCCGTTTCTGCTGGACCACCTATGACAATCCCGCCATTCGTTCCGTCACTCTGTCGGAATTGGAAGCCTTTGATCAGCCTATGCAGCTGCCGATTTGGGAGGAAACGGAATTTCTACCAGTCCTTGCACAGCAATAGTACAAAAGACGCCGAAAAAGCCCGCCCCGAATGTGTTCGGGGCGGGCGATTTGGTTATGTAGGAAGTATCCTGCCGGGGCGATTACACGCCGGCCAGCTCCTTGGCCTTCTGAGCGGCGGAAGCGGCATCCTCGGTGTAAGCGTCGGCGCCGATCTCGTCAGCAAAAGCCTGGGTGATGGGGGCGCCGCCAACCATGACCTTGATGTTGCTGCGGAAAGGAGCAGCGTTCAGGGCAGCCACGGTCTCCTTCAGGGAAGGCATGGTGGTGGTCAGCAGAGCGGAGCAAGCCACGATCTTGGTGTCGGGGTTGGCCTCGACCATCTCCACGAACTTCTCCTTGGGAACGTCGACGCCCAGATCGATGATCTCGAAGCCGGCGGACTCCATCATCATGGCAACCAGGTTCTTGCCGATGTCGTGCAGGTCACCGGCGACGGTGCCGATGATGATCTTGCCGGCGGCGTTGGTCTCGCCGGAAGCCAGGTGGGGCTTCAGAACGTCCACGCCCTTCTTCATGGCGCGGGCGGCAACCAGCATCTCAGGAACGAAGATCTCGCCGGCCTTGAACTTGGCGCCGACGGAATCCATGGCAGCGATCATGCCCTCGTTCAGGATGGCGGTGGGATCGCAGCCGGCGTCGAGAGCCTCCTGCACAGCGGTGGGAACCTTCTTGGCCTTACCGGCCTCAACAGCGGCAAATACTTCCTGAATCTTCTCGTTCATGGGAAAAACCTCCTAAAAAATAAATTCAAAATGGTTTGATTTTTACAGGTAATGGATTACAGCAAGCCCTGTCTGTGGGCGGCAATGTAATTCATGCAGTCCTCATCCTGCTCGGTCAGCAGCTCGGTGGCGTACATGAGGCCCACCATATCCTTGTTGGTGGGGTCCACGATGGCACTGTCCATACCGGCCTGCATGGCCAGAGCCATAAAGGCCATATTCAGCGGCTTGCGAAAGCCGGGGAAACCAAAGGAGATGTTGCTCAGACCACTGGTGATGTGGATATCAGGGTACTGGGCCTTGATGCGGCGGCAGCACTCGGAGAACAGGGTAAAGGCGGCCTGATTGGTGGCGGCAGCCTCGACCAGGGGATCGATGTACAGACGGTTGGGAGCGATGCCGTATTCCTTGGCCTTGGCCATGATCTTCTCAAACACGGCCATACGGTCCTCCACGCTCTGCGGAATGCCGCTCTCGCACAGCAGGGCGATGCAGCCCCAATCGGTGTCGGCAATGGCGGGGAAGACAATGTCGGTCTTCACGCGGCCCTGCTCATCCTTCTCCATGGAGACGGAGTTGACGATACCGGTGCGCTTGCAGAACTTGAAGGCTTCGGCACAGACGGCAGCGCTGGGGCTGTCGACGGCGATGGCCACATTCTCCAGCTCGTCGGGAATGACGGACTCCACTTCCTCGATCATCCACCTCAGGGTATCCACCTCAACAGCGGGATCGGTGGAGGCGCACACGTCGATGTACAGGGGCACGGGCTCCTCAAAATAATCCTCATCCTGGGCGGCGGCAATCTGTGCCTTGGCGCGCTCACGAATGAATTCGGCATCGCGCTCGGCGATGGCTTTGGCCACTACAGGAATGGCACCGTTGATCTTCTCACCAATGATAATCAATGAAAAGCGACCTCCTCATTTTGTGCATATTGCTGAAAAACGTAATGTTTTTTCTACGATATTGGTATTATATCTCAAATCTCTATGGTTTTAAATCCAGCAACCTATTGACAAATCATCATGATTTTTCCTACAATATGTATGATGAAAAACAGGAAAACTTCAGCATCGTATTCCGGTGCGATTTTCGTATTATCTGGGAGGTCATGACCATGAAACTCAGCCCCGCTCTGCTGTGCCGGGAGCTCTCCAAGCTGTATTCCGTGTCCACCGACGGCCCCCTGTCTGTGGAGCCGGTTCTGACCCGGCCCCAGCTGTTGGAACAGGGCGCCGCTCCCGCCGAAGGGGCCCTCTGTGTGGCGCCGGCCGGGGAGGACTGGAGCGCCGCCGCCGACCGGGCGGGGCTGGTGCTCACTGTGGGCAGCGGCACCCCACGGGGGCGGCAGGCTGTGGTAGACGCACCCTCCACCGCCGCCGTGTACAACGCCATTCAGGCGGTGTTTGACCGCTATGACGGCTGGTACAGCGACCTCAGCGACTCCCGGCTCCAGGGCCAGTCCATCCAGACATTGCTGGAGCTGAGCCACAATCTGCTGGGCAAGCCCCTGGTGGTCATCGGCATGGATTTTTCGGTGGTTGCCTCGGTGGAGGGCGAATCCCACGGCATGGCCCGGGGCATGTTCGGCGCCACCGAGGACACCTACGATGTGCTGACCACCTTGAAGCACAGCGGCAAATATGAGGCCGTGCGGCAGCTGGACGGCTGGTTCCACTTCTACTCCGAGGAGGAGATGGGCAGCTGCATGTGTGTCAATATTAAAAAATACGGCCAGACCACCTACCGTCTGATGATGTTCGACACGGAGGAGCAGCAGGATCCCATTTACGGCTTTCTGCTGGAACATCTGGCGGCTATGGTGGAGCATGCTCTACTTCATAACACGGCCCCCGTATCCGGCGGCAGCCACGCCATCCGCACCATCCTCCACACGGCCATCAGTGACCGGACGGCGGACTATGTGACCATCAGCCAACGGCTGGACGGCTGCGGCTGGCACAGCAGCCACGAATACCTGTGTATCGTGTTGCAGCTGTCCTATCTGGACCAAAAAAACCTGACCATCCACGCCATTTGCAGTTACATCGAAAACATCCTGTCCGGCTCCTGCGCCTTCCAATATAAAGACGATATTGTGGTGTTTGTGGATTTGACCCTGTCCTCTATGAGTCAGACGGATATCTCGTCCCGGTTGAGCTGTTTTGTCCGTGACAGCCTGCTGAAAGCCGGTTACAGCCGGGTACTTTTGGGCCATTTCAATTTCCGCCGTCAGTATGACCAGGCATCCATTGCCCTGGAGGTGGGCACCCGGCGGAATCCGTCCTTCTGGATTCACCGGTTCAACGACATCGCCTTTGACTACATTCTGGAGCAGGCCACCCGAAAGCTGCCGGGCTATATGCTGAGCCATGAACGGCTCCTGCGGCTCCGGTACGGCGACGAAGAAAATGGCACAGAGTACCTGCGTACTCTGCGCCTGTATCTGGACAATCATTTAAACGCGGTGCAGACGGCCCGGGAGCTGTTCATTCACCGCAGTACCTTCCTCTATCGCCTGGAACGCATCAAGGCGGTGCTGGGCACCGACCTGACAGACCCGGACGAGATTCTCTATCTGATGTTGTCCTTCCGGCTTATGGAGCGGGAGACACCGGCGGACCCGTCCAGGCCCGCCGGACAGAACAGCGATCAGAACAGGAAACAACCCGTATAGGCGATGGTGTTGGGACCGTAGTTGTATTTGAGGCCACTGTCGGTGCAAACCTGACTCACCAACAGTCCATAGGCCTCCATGGACGAGAATGCCTTGTCGGGGAACCGGCAGGGGGCGTCGGGATAGGAACAGGTCTGACATTGGCGGCAGCTGCCCACACCCAGGGGCATGACATCCCCCAGTTTTTCCCGCAGAATGGGCAGCAGCTTTTGTTGGGACTCCTTCTGACGGTCCTCCGTGTCCCGAATGGATTCATAATCCCAGCTGTCTTCCAGCTCTCCCACGGTCTGCACCACCAGGGTGTGGCGGTAGTGGGAGAGCTTTTCTGCGCATTCCGCCAGTTCGCCGCAGGCCGGGGGGCAGGACCAGCAAACGCCGTAGCGGTGACAGGTGTTGGCGGCACACATGTCCCGGACCTCCTGCATGGGTTTCAGAATGGCTGCATCGGCCACGGCGGCATGGGTGAATCCGGCCTCCAGGGCCAGGGACACAAGGGCTTCGTTTTCCATGGTTATTCCTCCTCCTCGCTGTCAAAGGAAAGCTCGTCCACAAAAATATCCTGGAATCGGGGATCGTTGGCCAGCTCCAGAAATTCCACCTCACCGGCCAGACGGCTGGCCAGTTCAAACTGGAAGTCTTCCCGGACGGCCAGCTTGGCCCCTTCACCGGCGGCATTGCCCACGGGGATGATCTTTTCCCGCAGAATCTTCGGCAGCAGTCCAATGGTGCAAGCGCTGTCGGGGGACATATAGTTGCCAAAGGCGCCCGCAATGAGAACCTGTTCAATGTCTCCGATGGCCACACCCAGCCGGTCGCACAGCAGCCGGATACCGGCGGCAATGGCGGCCTTGGCCAGCTGGACCTCCCGGATATCCGATTGGGTCAGACAGACCGTATCATTAAAATAGTAGGCGGGCTTGCCGTCGGCCAGACCCAGGGCGGCGGGACCGTCCGGGTCAAAGCGGCCCGTCTCGTCCACCACGCCCAGCTCCAGCAGCACAGCCACGGCATCCAGCAGACCGGAACCGCAGATGCCCAGGGCCTCGCCGCCGCCCACGACGCTGTAGCCGATGGAACCGTCAGCGCCGGTAAAGACGTGGTCAATGGCCCCGTCGGCGCCCCGCATGCCAAAGCGGATTTTCGCGCCCTCAAAGGCGGGGCCCGCCGCCGTGGAGCAGGTGACGGACCGGCGGCGGTTGCCCAGGACCATTTCACCGTTGGTGCCGATGTCGATCATCAGTGTCAGGGGGTCCCGGTGGTCCCAGCCGCAGGCCAGCAGACAGCCCACCGTGTCCGCGCCCACAAACCCGGCGATACAGGGCAGAATCCGAACCCGTCCGTCGGGGGCCATATGGAATCCCAATTCCTTGCCGGGCCGGACCTCCGCGGCCCGGTGCTGGGGCATATAGGGGGCTACCATCAGGGGAGCCGGGGAGTAGCCCAGCAGCAGATGGTGCATGCAGGTGTTGCCCACGGCGGAAATCAGACGCACATCCTCCCGGCGGCACTTCGCCGTATGGCAGAGGTTGCCCAGCATTTCATTGAGGGCCTCCCGGATGGCCGCCGTCAGGGGCTCCACACCGTGCTCCATGGCGTAGCTGCCACGGGCTACCACGTCGGCACCGAATTGGGTCTGGGGATTGAGACGGCTGTCCACGGCCAGCTGGCCGCCGGTGCGGCCGTCCAGCAGATAGCCAACCAGAGAAGTGGTGCCTACGTCAAAGGCCGCCATGGCGAAGAACTCGCCGTCCGCAGCGGCGGCGGTGTCGGCCATGGAGATACCGCCGGTGAGAATGCGATTTTCACCGTGACGGGGGAAGACGGCGGACACGTCGCCGCCCACCATCAATTGACAGGCAGGCAGCAGTTCGTCACCGGGCACCGGACCGCCGGCCATGGTCAGATGGTCCCGTCCAGCCGTGATGCGCACCAGACATTTGCCGCAGGTGCCTCGGCCGCCGCAGGGGGCGTCGGGTTTCAGTCCGGCGGCAATGGCCGCCGCCAGCACCGTGGTCCCGGCGGTGACGGAGATGGAGACGGCGTCCTCGGGAAAGGTTACACAATACCGTTGCTCATCCAAAATGGGATTCCTCCTTTGTTGTTCCTATGGCGTTGCTCGTTAGATACCATTGTACTGCGGGAAAGTCGAAGTTGCAACAGCCAACAGAACAGACCCCGGACCGGGCACACCGCGTTATGCGGTGCGCCCGGTTTTTGCGTCCGGCAGGGCGGCGGCGGGTTTGGGAGCGCCTCGGAAGCATTTGCGCAGCAGGTCGAAGGGAATCACCGTGGCAGCCAGGAGGATGACGGCGGCCAGGTCTTGCCAGGGCAGGGGCGTGGTGCGGAAGACGGTTCCGCCGAAGAACACCAGCAGCAGTTGAATCACCGATACGGCGGCAAAAATCCCCACAAAGGCCGGATTGCGCTGCAGATTAGCCAGCAAGTACCGCCGGGTGGTCCGGGCGTTAAAGGCATTGAAGATGCCGCAGAAGATGAACAGGGTGAAAAAGGCGGTCAGATATCCCACATAGCTGTCCAGATAACCGAACCGCAGCCGGAACCAGGGATGGCGCAGGAAGACGGTACACAGCAGCACTGTATAAAGCCCCGTGGTCAGAATGTGGCCCATCATAGCACGGGTGAGAATGGGCTCGTCGCGACCCTTGGGCGGTTCTTGCATGTACCGTTCCAGGGGCGGCTCTCCGGCGAAGGCCAGACCGCCCAGAGTGTCCATAATCAGGTTGACCCAGAGCATTTGAGTGACGGTCACCGGTGTGTCGATGCCGATAAAGGGGGCCAAAAGGGAAACGCCCACAGCACAGAGGTTCATGGTCAGCTGGAAGGTGAGGAATTTCCGGATGCTCTTGAAAATTGTCCGGCCATAGCGGACGGCTCGGGCAATGGAAGCGAAATTGTCATCCAGAATGACGATGTCGCCGGCTTCCCGCGCCACCTCCGTGCCGCTGCCCATGGCAAAGCCCACATCGGCCAGCTTCAATGCCGGGGCGTCGTTGATGCCGTCGCCGGTCATACCGGCCACCAGCCCCAGGTCCTGGGCTGCCCGGACGAGACGGCTCTTGTCCGACGGCAGCGCCCGGGCCACTACCCGCAGCTTCGGCAGGGCAGCGCGGAGCTTTTCGTCGCTGAGACGGCCCAGCTCTTCACTGGTGAGGATCAGATCGCCCTCCTGGGCAATGCCCGCCTCCATGGCGACGGCCTGGGCGGTCCGGCGGTTGTCGCCGGTGATCATAACGGTCTGAATGCCCGCGCCCCGGACCTGTGCCACGGCTTCCCGGACGCCGGGCCGCAGGGGGTCCCGGATGGCCAGCAGACCCACCAGCGTCAGGGGGCATGTCTGCGGGTCCCCGGACCCCACGGCCAGCAGCAGTACGCGCATGGCCCGGTCCGTCAGCCGCTCCATGGTCCGGGACAGGGATCCGGGGACGCCGCCGCACCGGCGGCCCCGCCGGTCGTAATACTCCCGACACCGGGGCAGCAATACCTCCGGCGCACCCTTGTAGAGCAACAGGGGACGGGGACCGCTGAGCCGGGCACAGGCATATTTCCGGCTGCTGTCAAAGGCCAAAACAGGCTCCGCCTTGACGGTCCCAGCCCCATCAGCGGCAAAGGCCAGAACGGCCCGGTCCGTGCTGTTGCCGCCGGTGGGACGGCCCTGGACCAGCATCGCTTCGTTGCATCCGGCGCAGACCTGAGCGGCCAGCTGCCGCAGACTGCCGTCGGCAATATCCGACAGGCGGGAACTGCTGTGGCCGTCGGCGGAGTAAAAGGCGTCCACGGCCATGGTCCCGGCAGTGAGGGTGCCGGTTTTGTCGGTGAACAGGATGTTCATGCTGCCCGCCGTCTCAATGCCCACCAGTTTCCGGACCATAACATTGTCCCGCTTCATTCGCAGCATATTGGCTGACAGCACCACGGCAATCATCATGGGCAGCCCCTCCGGCACGGCCACCACCACAATGGCGATGGCAAGCAGCGCCGCGTGGAACAGACGGGACAGGACAAAGGCCGGGTCCTGCAAACAGGAGACAATGGCGGGCATATAAAAATTGTTGTCCAGCAGAATGGCATTGAACAAGTCTGCAAAGGCAATCAACCCCGCCGCCGTGTAGCCCAGACGGCTGATGGAGCGGGCCAGCTGCCCCAATCGGGCCTTCATGGGGCTTTCCAGTGCGTCGGCCTGTAGCTCCTTTGCCAACGTGCCATAGAGGGTGTGATCGCCCACCCGGCACACCAGCAGGATACCGTGGCCCTCAGTGATGACCGTACCCCGCAGCAGTTGATTTTTTACCGACGGTGACCAGTCCTTGGGGGCGGCGTCCCCGGCGGGGACCTTGCGGGCCTCCTTGCTCTCGCCATTGAGGGGCGACTGGTCCACCCGCAGACTGCCCGACAGCAGGATACCGTCGGCGGGAATCCGCTCCCCGGCCTGGAGCAGCACCAGATCACCCACCACCACGTCGGCAACGGGCAGGAGCCGGACGCCCTCGGCCCGTTTGACGCGGCAGACGGCGGCGTCGGCCTCCTGCTGCAAACGGGCGAAGGCTCGCTCGCTGCCGCATTCGGACACGGTGGAGACGAAGGTGGACAGGAACACCGCTACAGCGATGCCCACCGGTTCGGCCCAGGAGCCTTCCCCCAGGGAAACCAGCAGATTCAGCCCCAAGGCCACCAGCAAAATACGAATGATGGGATCGGAAAAACTCTCAAAAAACCGGGTGAAAAACGTCTTGCGGCTTTGCCGCGTAAAGGCGTTGGAGCCGTACCGCCGCCGGGCGGCCTCCACCTGGGCGCGGCTCAGTCCCGGCCGCGAACTCATTTCCATAGACAGTACCTCCCCGAAAGGTGTTTGCAACAGCCTATGCGCACAGTTGGACAGGTATGCCCCAGGGATTGCACCGGGAGCGTGCATATAGTATCATATACTATAATTGAGCGCTGTACGTTGGACAGTTGAAACGAAAAGGAAAGGTGGAATTTTGATGCACAACCAAAAACTCCTCCGCAAACTTTTGGGGCTGCTGTTGGCTGTGGGGACGCTGGCAGGGTCGGCCCTGCCGGTGTCGGCATCCCAGGTGACCTTCACCACCCTCATCGAGGCCCAGTATGAGGACGCCGGACAGTTTAATGAGGGGCTGGCCGCCGTCAAGAAGGATGGGAAGTGGGGATATATCGACGAGACCGGCGAGATGGTGATTCCGTTCCAATACGACAAGGCGTACCTGTTCCGGGAGGGGCTGGCCCTGGTGGGCAAGCGGGAGCAGCGGGATGTGTGGCATCCCACCGGCGAACTGGACCAGGGGGGTAACCGCGTTTATGAGGACGGTCCCACTGATGTCTATGTGTGGTACATCATCGACGCTGAGGGCAACGAGACGCCCCTGATGGCTCCCGCCTATGTCTACGACGAGAAGACGCAGGAGAGCGGCTACGAGGAACAGCCTGCATTCGGCCTTTGCAGTTCTGTCGATCAGCAGCCCTTCGAGGCCGGCTATTATAACGGCTATCTGAATCTGGAAGGCTATGTCCATCTGGAGGAACCGGAGAATCTGGTCTATGACCGTCAGGGCAACCGCCTGGACTTCGGATGGAATATGGCCAGTCTGGCATATAATGAGGGGGTATTCGCAGGATATACCGAGGGCGCGGCGGGGTTCTGCGTTCTGGACGCCACGGGCAAGGTGGTGCTCAGCAGCCAGGACAATTACCAGGTGGCTACGCTCCGGCCCTTCAACCAGGGTATGGCCCCGGCCCTGTGCTATCCGGAAGCGCTGAACTTTGCCGGTGCCTGGGGCTTTATGGACCGCAGCGGTAAGATGGTGATTCCTGCCCAATACAAGGATTTTTATGTCAGCGGCCCCTTGACGGAATACAAGGTGTTTAACGACGGCATCGCCGTGGTGCAGAGCATGGACGGCAAGTGGGGCGGCATCAACAAAAACGGCGCCACGGTGATTCCCTTTGCCTACGATTCCCTGCGGGTATTCCATGAGGGCCTGGCTGCGGCGGAGCAGGGAGGAAAATGGGGCGTCATCGATACGGCCAACCGCGTGGTGGTCCCATTCCAATACGACACTCTTAGCGGATACAATGAGGGCCTGTGTGTGGCGGTGCAGAATGGCCGTGCTTTTTGTATTGACCGGTACGGCAACGAGGTCCCAGGCTCCGACAGCGTGGATACCTCCATCTATTTCCCGGAGGGTACGGACAGTCTGGCCGTCTTTACGCCGGAGCGTATCGTTGTGGTGGAACAGGATGGCAAATATGGCTTTATGACCATGGACTATACCGCCGACCTGCCCCAACCGTCGGAGATGGACAGTTGGGCTTATGCGGAAGTCATCCAGGCCATTGAGGCCGGTCTGATTCCCCTGGACCTGCAAAATCAGTATCAGGCCAATATCACACGGGCCGATTTTGCCGCCTTGGCCGTGGAGCTGATTACCACCGAGACCGGCAAAACCGTTGAAGAACTGGTGATGGAAGCCACCGGCAAGACCATGACGGAATTGGTGACTGCGTATCCTTTCGCCGATGCCAACAGCGGGGACGTTCTGGTAGCCAACGCCTTGGGCATCATCAACGGCAAGGGCAACGGCATGTTTGACCCCTACGGCCAGCTGACCCGGCAGGACGCCGCAGCTATCCTTATGCGAACGGGCCAGTATTTGGGCAAGACGGAGACCGGCGGCACCACTGTGACGTTTACCGACCGGGATGCCATTGCCGGATATGCCCAGGAGGCGGTGGACTATGTCAGCGCTTTGGGCGTCATGAATGGAACTTCTGCCGATACGTTCTCCCCCTTGGGCAGTTATACCCGGCAGCAGGCGTATCTGACCGTCTGCCGCCTGTACGAAGCATTGCAATCATAACGTGACCGGGGCTTGCCGCCAAAGCGGCAGGCCCCGGTTTTGTCCCAGTATTGCGGTTTCAGGAACAAAAAGTGAAAAGTTTTCGCTTCCCAATATTGCCGCCCCCTTTTTCCTTGTCAAATGGCCGCCATCGTGGTATGGTAGGGACAACGAAGAAGGAGGAATTTCTATGCGGGAGCGCAGACCGTTCTATATGACAAAGTTCCGCTGTATCGGCGGTGACTGCCCCGACACCTGCTGTCGGGACTGGGAAGTGGTGCTGGATGAGGAGAGTGCCGCCTTTTATCGAACCGTGCCGGGCGAGCTGGGCGATTTATTGCGTGCTTCCATGACGGAACTGGACGGCGAGCCCTGCTTCTACCTCAAGGATGGGCTTTGCCCGCTGCTCAATGCACAGGGCCTTTGCCGCATCCAGCTGGAACTGGGCGAGGAACGTCTGAGTTGCTCCTGTGACCTGCACCCCCGCTTTGCCGAGGAATACGGCTCCCTGCGGGAGTGGGTGGTGTCCATGGCCTGCCCGGAAGCGGCCCGGCTGCTGTTGTCAGACCCGGCCCCGGTGGCCTTTGTGGAGGAACAGACCGACGAACCGGTGTCCGGCTGCAACGATTTGGACCCGCGTCTCTTTTTCTCTCTGGTGTCTCTGCGGAAGACGGCCTATGGTATTGTACAGGACCGGTCCGTGGACTGGCAGACCCGGTCGGCCAGGCTTCTGTCCCTGGCGGAAGCCTACCAGCGGAACCTGGACCAGCACCGTCTGGCCCGGCTGGACGGTGTAATACAGCGGTATGCTGAGGGACGGTATCCCCAAAACCTGTCCCTGGGCACGCCGGACTGGTCCCTGCTGGACACTTTGGAGCCCATCAATGATACATGGAACACCCTGTGGCGGCAGACCAGGGACTTTGTTCCTACAGCGGAAGTGGAAACCGCATACCATCAGGCCACGGCGTCCTGGGACTACCAATGGGAACACCTTTTGATGTATTTCCTTTACCGGTATGTCCTCAAGGCCGTCAACGACCGGCAAGTATTGCCCAGAATCCGGCTGGCAGTGTACAGTGTTCTTTGGCTGCGGTGCATGGAACTGGCCCAATTTGCACACCATGGATGGCGCATGGAAACCCGTATGGACCTGCTCCACCGTTACAGCCGCCAGGTGGAGCACTCCGCCGACAATCTCCAAAAACTGCATACCATTTTGACAAAAACTGTGATATAATACAGTAATCAATTAAATTAAACAAGGAGACGATACCATGCGCATTGTCGTCAAAGTGGGCACTTCCACCCTGACCCACGCCACGGGGCGGCTGAACATCCGCCGGGTGGAAGCCCTCTGCAAGGTCCTGTCGGACCTGAAAAACGCGGGCCATGAGATCATTCTGGTGTCCTCCGGCGCCATCGGCATGGGCGTGGGCAAGCTGATGCTGACCAGCCGCCCCACGGATATGCCCACCAAACAGGCCGCCGCCGCTGTGGGCCAGTGTGAGCTCATGTACGTCTATGATAAACTCTTTTCTGAGTACCATCACACGGTGGCGCAGATTTTGCTGACCGGCTCTGATGTGGAAAACCCCCAGCGCCATGATAATTTCCGAAACACCATGTTCCGGCTGCTGGAGCTGGGGGCGCTGCCCATTGTCAACGAGAACGATACCGTCGTCACCGACGAAATAGCCGTGGGCGACAATGACACCTTGGGAGCTGTGGTGGCCGTCAGCGTGGCGGCCGATTTGCTGGTGCTGCTGTCGGATATTGACGGTCTTTATACGGCGGACCCCCACAAGCACCCAGACGCCCGGCTCATTGACCGGGTGGAGACCATCACACCGGAGATTGCAGCATTGGCCGGGGGCAAGGGGTCGGCGCTGGGTACCGGCGGCATGGCCACGAAGCTGTCAGCGGCTAAATTGGCTACGGAGGCCGGTACCGATATGATCATTGCCAATGGACAGCACCCCGAATTGTTGTATGAGATTGCCGACGGAAACGCCGTCGGCACCCGATTTGTGGCAAAGGAGCGAAACAAATGACCACTTTGGACCAATTAAAGGCCGCCAAGGCCGCTTGTCCGGCCCTGCTGCGGGCCACCACAGAACAGAAGAACCAGGCCCTTTCCGCCATGGCTGACGCGCTGCTGCACCATGAGGCGGACATTTTACTGGCAAACCAAAAGGATGTGGCCGCCGCCAGAGGAACCGTATCTGAGGTTATGATAGATCGGCTGCGGCTGGACCCGTCCCGCATCGACGGCATGGTGGAGGGTATCCGCCAGGTGGCGGCGCTGCCGGACCCGGTGGGCCGGGTTTTGGAAACCGTTGAGCGGCCCAACGGCCTGCGCATTGAAAAAACCGCCGTGCCCATGGGTGTGGTGGCCATCGTCTACGAGAGCCGCCCCAACGTCACCTCCGACGCGGCAGCCCTGGCCTTGAAGAGCGGTAATGTCTGCGTCCTCCGGGGCGGCAAGGAAGCTTTTGCAACGGCCAACGCCATCACCAACGCTTTGCGGGAGGGGTTGGCGGCGGCAGGACTGCCCCAGGACTGCGTGAGTATGATTCAGGATACCAGCCGTGACAGCGTCAACGTGCTGATGAAGGCCGTGGGGCTGGTGGATTTGCTGATTCCCCGCGGCGGTCCCGGTCTCATCCATGCCTGCGTCCAGAATGCCCTGGTACCCTGCATCCAGACCGGTACTGGTATCTGCCATCTCTATGTGGATGAAAGCGCCGACCAAGATATGGCATTGAATATCATTGAAAACGCCAAAGCCAGCCGCCCCTCCGTCTGCAATGCTGCCGAGGTGCTGCTGGTCCATCGGAAGATTGCAGCCGAATTTCTGCCCAAGCTGCGGTTCCGTCTGGAGCGGGACCGGGTGCGGCGGGGCTTGCAGCCGGTAGAATTGCGCTGCGACCGGCGGGCCGCCGCCGTTCTGGACGGCATGGTGGCCGGTCCCCGGGACTTTGACACGGAATTCCTCGACTATATCTTGGCTGTGGCCGTGGTGGACAGTGTGGACGCGGCCATTGACCACATCGCCGCCCACTCCACAGGCCATTCGGAGGCCATTATTACCGAGAGCGAGGAGAACGCCCGGCTGTTTACGTCCCTGGTGGACAGCGCTGCTGTCTACGTCAACGCCTCCACCCGGTTCACTGACGGCGGAGAGTTTGGCCTGGGCTGTGAGATGGGCATTTCCACGCAGAAGCTCCACGCCAGAGGTCCCATGGGCCTGCGGGAACTGACATCTTATAAATATATCATCCGCGGCAACGGACAGATTCGATAAGGGAGCGCGATAGTATGTATCAGTTGGGATTCATTGGCACTGGAAATATGGCGGGGGCCTTGGTGGAGGCCGCCTGTAAAACGGTAGACCCGGCGGCCATTCTGCTGACCAACCGCACCGCCGCCAAGGCGGAGGTGCTGGCCCAGCGGTTGGGCTGTCAGGTGACCACCTCCAACAGCCAGGTGGCCCAGAACGCCAAATGGATTTTCCTGGGGATCAAACCCCAGATGATGGCCGGGGTACTGAAAGAAATTGCCCCGGTGCTGGCGGCCCGGAAGGACCGGTTTATCCTTGTCAGCATGGCGGCGGGCCTGCGGCTGGAAACGCTGGCGCAGATGGTGGGGGAGAACTATCCGATTCTGCGGATTATGCCCAATACCCCGGCGGCCATTGGAGAAGGTATGATCTTCTATACTCCCAACCACCAGATGACGGAGGAGGAGGTCCAGGACTTCTGTACCATTCTGGCTGCCGGCGGTCTACTGGACCGGCTGCCGGAACCCATGCTGGACTCCGGCACAGCGGTGGCAGGCTGCGGCGGCGCGTTCTGTAACCTGTTCCTGGAAGCCCTGGCCGACGGCGGTGTGGCCTGCGGCCTGCCTCGGCAGAAGGCGCTGCTGTACGCGGCCCAAATGGTCATCGGTACGGCAAAGCTGATGCTGGAAACCGGCAAGCACCCCGGCGCCCTCAAGGATGAGGTCTGCTCCCCGGCGGGCAGCACCATTCAGGGCGTCCGGGCTCTGGAGCGGGGCGGCTTCCGCTCAGCGACCTTTGAAGCTGTGGTGGCGGCTTACGAAAAGACGAAAGCCCTGGGGGATTGAGCGTAGGATTACGTTAGACAGACCTTTAACGACGGGGAATTGGCGGCGGCAACCAGGCAACCAGAGCCGCAGGGATAACGGTATGGTGCTGCCTGAACGCAGCAGAAAGGAAGAACTGTCCAAATGAAAGTCCCTAGAGACTTCTACAGAATCTACTGTCCGCTCCTGTGCTCCTGCGCTCAGCTGCCACCCGAAGGAACGTTTACGGTTGGACAAGAATACCTCTTTGAGTACATCATTGACGCGGTCAAGATATTGGACGATTTGGGACAAGTCATAGTATTGGCTGAGAGAACATTTATGTCCTGCTTTTGCAAGATTGCAGAGTTTGAAGCTCCTGTAACCTGCTATGACCCGATGCTGTATGACGAGACAACGTATCACCTCTACTTTATATTGCAGCAAGACCGCAGCGATTTAGAAGCAATCAGGGCGTACTCCAAATTGAAGGGTGTAAACTATATTCAAGCCAAACGGATCTTAAACGATACACGGGTTTTAGTTGCTGCGGGAACGGCCTATGATATGCGGGAACTGCTGAATCGACTTGCCCAGTTTCAGGTACAGTATGAAATCAGCCCGCCCTATCCGTATCCATACTGAGACAAGATGCCGTTCATGGCCTGCGCGATCTTGGATACAGAACCAATTACCGGTGGCTGATATTTTTGAACATGACAGTATGGAAGTGCTGGCCGATGACGATGTGGCTTGCGGCCTACGAAAAGGCGAAAACCCTGGGTGTTTCAATACAAAATGAGGGAAAGATGCCCGTTGACAGGGGCATCTTTCCCTCATTACAGATATAAAATTTTCCATTCCTTAAAGGGACCACAATGCAAACTGCTCCCGCGGATATCCCCTGGAGACTGTTTCTACGATTTGGCAGGATTGATGGCAACGCACTTCCGGATCTTTGTTTAGTCGTCAGACAATAAAATTAAAATTTGCTAGGGAAAATAATATGGAAAATTTTACAGAACTGATTTCAATGAACCAGTCGAGAAAATATCCAAAAGAGGGGGATATATTTTTAGTACAACCACTTCCAAATGTATATTACTATGGAAAAGCAATTCAAACACAGATTAAGAGCAGAGATTCTCTTGTTAATCGAATGAATTTCATATTCGTATACGATAAAAGTACTGACAACAAAAATATTCCAGATAATTTGAGTGATTGTGATTTTCTTATTTCACCCGTTATAATCAATAAGCTACCTTGGTCAAGAGGCTATTTTGAAACAATCAGCAATCTATGTGTAACCGAACGCGAAAGAAAAATGCCGTTTGGTTTTTGGAATACTCTAAGAAAGACCTTTGTAAATGCTGAAGGTATTACATTAACGTTTAAGCCACAGTACTGGTCAGATTATGGATTAGCAAGTTATGCAGTTGTCGGCGAAAAAATACAGGCTGCATTAAATAAAAAATGATGGACAACTTCCCATTTACCGGGGAGTTGCAATTGTGGCTGATTCGGTCAATGCCCCATTCTTTTTAGAACCAGGAGAAGTCAACCATGGAACACAAAAGGTTTCCTATTTTGCTTCATTAAATAGTGGAGGATTTACAGGTGTTGTAAAGGCTTTATCAGAGCTATTGCGGCTTGGGCTGGTATTTCCGCCGCAGCACCGTCAGCAGATGGAATACGCTGGTGACGGCGGCCAATCCGATGGCAATGCCCACGGCCACATCCCAGGTGGTTTGACCGTATTCCGAGGCTGCTTCGGCGTTGCCGGCGATGGCATTATAGAGGGTGTAATACAAGGAGCCGCCGGGAACCATGGTGATGACGGCCGGGGCCGCGAACACTGTGGCCGGAGCCCGCAGCAGCCGAGCCATGATTTCCGCAAAAAGACCCCCAAACAGGGCCGCGAACAGATTGGCTACCAGCAGGGATTCCATGTGGGCGTGCATCAGCAGATAGAACCCCCAAGTGGCCATACCGCCGAGACCAGCCACGAACAGTTTCAGCCCCCGCACATGAAAGAGAATGGCGAAGCCAAAGGAGCCGAGAAAGGCGGAGGCCAGCTGCCAGAACAGTTCCGTACCCGTCATCCGTAAATCCCCCTTCCCAGCAGATAGATGGCCAGAGCAAAGCCACAGGCGATGCCGCCGGCCTGCAGCAACGATTCACACAGACGGGACAGGCCCGAAAAGGTGTCGCCGCTGAGCAGGTCCCGGACGGCGTTGGTGATGGCCAATCCGGGGATGGTTAACATAATACAGCCAATCAGCACGGCGTCCAAGTGATTGCCCAGGCCCATGCTGTAGAGAATCAAGGCGCCAAGACCCGTACAGAAAGCCGTGCCGAAGAGGTAGAACAGGGGATTCATCTGCCGCCGGATGGGCAGCAGCATCATGGATTCCACCAGCAGGGCCAGCAGGGAAGCTGCCAAAGCGTCCCAGAGGTTGCCGCCGAAGAACACGGTAAAGCCCGCCGCCGTCAGTACGCCGCCCACATACGTCATAAGCTTGGACAGCCGGGGGAGGTTTTGGATTTCCGCATACCGACGCTGGATTTCCTCCACCGGCGGCTTATGGGCGCAGATATAGCGGGACAGGTCGTTGAGCCGGTCCAGCCGCGTCATATCGGTGGCGACTTGGTGCAGCCGCCGCGTCTGGGTGATGACCGTTTCGTCATCCACTTCCAAAGAGACCAGCATATTGGCAGTGATGGTAAACGAATTGACCCGGCGGACGCCGTAGGCCATACACATGCGGTTGATGCTGTCTTCCACGCGGCTGATTTCCGCGCCGCTGTTCTGCATGGCCTCTCCAATGTCCAGAATGGCGTGGAGCAGCCGGTGATATGAAAGAGCCATAGCAACGCTCCCTTTATCCATCAAAATATCCGCAGGCAGGTGCCTGCGGATATTGATTATAACAGGGATTGTGCTATTTGCAACACTTTTTTACCATGTTAAAGTATGGAAACAAGGTTCGGACGCAATCCGTTGGCCGGAACCGGCCCACCCGGTAAAACCCTATGTAAAAAATTCCATAGATTCCCGTAAAAAACAGCCTCCAGCGCCTCCGACGGAAAGCCCCGTTTTCGCAGACGATCTTCCAGGGCGGTCAGGCCGCCCCAACCGTCCAGCAGGTCCTCTTGAGACGGGTCCCAGTGGAGCCAGTACGAACGACGGCGGGACATGGCTTCTGCATACTCCCTGGCAAAGTCCAGGCCGAGACAGGCCCGGCCGCCGGTGCGGTCCCAAATGTGGAGCAGATGGGCGCAGAGGTCGTCGAGACCGTCGCGGCTGTGCGGTCGCCGGGCCAGAAAGGACACCTGATTGAACCCCACCACACCGTTTCGCCGCCCCAAAGCCGTCAACTGGTCATCAGTGAGATTCCGCGGATGGGGGCAGAGGGACCGACAGTTGGAATGGGAAGCCAGCACCGGCCCCCGGCCCAAGGATAACACCTCCCGGAATCCGGCGTCGCTGAGATGGCTCAAATCCACGGCCATCCCCAATTCCCAGGCATGTCGGACCAGGTCCCGACCTGCCGCCGTCAGCCCACCGGATTCCTGACAGCCGTCGGCAAAGGCATTGCGGCCATTCCACGTCAGCCCCAGCAGCCGGATTCCCAGCCGGTGCAGAATGGGCAGCAAAACGGATGTGCCGCCCAGAGGGTCTGCACCTTCCAGAGACAGCACCAGGGCAATTTGTCCCCGCCGCCGGGCGTCTTCCAATTCTTCTGCCGTGGTCACCAGGGCGAATGAATCACCGCACGCCGCCACTTCAGCCTCCACAGCGGCAAGCTGTTCCAGCGCATTCTCCAACGCCGCTCCCGGCGGTGTAGCCGGGTGAACAAATACAGCCCCGATTACCAGTTCTGCCCCGGCGTGGCGGAACCGGGACAGGTAGTAGGAACGGAGATACCCGTATTCTCCGGCAGCCCGGCGCAGCGCCAGCACCGCCGGGAAATCGTCGTGGGAAACCGCAGCTCTCATAGACTACCTCTACAGACTGACCGCAGCCAGCCAAAAATCAAGGCGCCATCGGCGGCGTCAGCCCGGGCGTAGGGGCCGCAGAGCCGTTCGGGATGCCATTGGACGGCCAATACCGGTTTTTGTCGGTGACCGAAGGCTTCCACCACGCCGTCCAGAGAGACTTGTAAAATAGCGCAGTCCTCGGGAAGCGCGGCTACGGCTTGATGGTGATGGGTGTTGACGACGCAGCAGGGGCCGTAAAGCGACGTCAGCAGTCCGGCGGTCCGGGTGTCGTGGAAGCGGTCGCTGCCGTCGGAATTGCCGCCGTGGCCATCCACATGGGGCGTCAGACTGCCGCCCAGGGCTACAGCCAGCACTTGCGCCCCCCGGCAAATGCTCAGGATAGGCTTGTTCTGCTTTAAAAATTGATCACAGAGTTGCAGCTCCCGTTTGTCCCGTTCCCGGTCCACGTCCCGGCAAAGGGCGCTGTCACAGCCTAACCGCTCCGGGGCCAAATCACCGCCGCCGGGCAGCAGCAGACCGTCGGCCTTGTCCGGAGCGTCGGCCACCGAAAGCCCGGCCAGAGCAAGGGCCGCCGTATAGTTGGGGAAGCGGGAGGGGTCATGGAGATAGATGCATGGCAAGAAAACCACCGCCTTTCTACAGCAGTCTATGGGGCTTAAAAATAAAAAATGAAAAATTTTTAAAAAAGATATTGACAATCGGCTCTATAAGCGATATAATACCCATGCTCTTGAGATTGCTGGTATAGCTCAGTTGGTAGAGCAGCTGATTTGTAATCAGCAGGTCGGGGGT
>ERZ1643251.2089-NODE-2089-length-21023-cov-26.980780_pt1 | contig 21023 bp, 25 predicted proteins | sample MGYA00579261_ERZ1643251 | MGnify/ENA primary metagenome ERZ1643251 (study PRJEB29033, sample SAMEA4952267) | chicken gut metagenome | biome: Broiler Chicken; feature: Gastrointestinal Tract; material: Caecum | place: Ireland | collected 2018 | study: Broiler... | reverse complement strand
TAGGTTGCTTCTTCGTTATTTTAATGTCAATCCTTTTTTTCGTACTTTTATCCTGCCATCTTTCCTTTTTTTCTTGTCTTTTTCTTTAAAATGGTGTATGATATTAACCTGTTATAAGCAATTTACTTTGTTCTGTTTTTTTGGTAGAATATAATAAAGAATAGGGGAGATGTTATGTTAAGAGCAAAAGATGTTGCCTTGTATTTTTTATCTAAAGATCCTGAGAGAAAGCTTTTTAATCGTAATGTTGTAGAATATAATGGTAGAAAATCTTATGAAGGAAATATTAGAATTAATAAATATTTATTTTTAGCTCAAGTTGTTTACTTAGCTTTGTATGATGTTAAGTTGTTTTCTGATGATTTTTTAGCTTATGATAACGGACCTGTTATTGAAGATATTATGAATTCATTTGGAAGACTTGTTTCTCAGAATGAAGAGGGTAATGTAAGTGAACAGGTAAAAATATTTTTGGATAAGATTTATATGTCTTTAGAAAATGCAACTTATGAAGAGTTAATTGAAATTACTCATGAAGATCCAGAATGGAAAAAATTAAGCAATGATACCTATAATGCACCCATGATGAATATTGAACAAAATATTTCAGAGTATAAAAAAAGATATAAAGGGTTAATCACTGCCTTAAAGTTATGAGTAATGAACTTAAAATTGGGCAAGTATTATGGCTTAAGGTTAGATATCAAATAGATAAAGTATCGGATGTTAAACATCCTATGCTTGTAGCAGATATTCAAGATGATTATATTGAAGTTATTGCTATAGATAAAACAGCTGGTAAATTGCAAAATTTATATTATCCTTATAATTGGTATATTGATTCTACTAATCCTTGTGAAAAAGTGTTGAGTGAAGATAGTTATGCACAGTTTAATACAAAATTAACTATAGAAAAATTTCCAGAATTAGTTAAATATAGAAAAACTGAACAACTATTATCACATAATAAATTAGAAGAGTTATTAATTAATTATAAAGATTATCAAGTTAATAATCATATTAAAGAAGAAAGAATTGTTTATATGACTAAATATGAGATATTACAATTAAATGAATGAAGAAAGAGGGAGTAATTTATGCAAACATTTATTTTTGGTCATCGTAATCCAGATACAGATAGCGTATGTGCTAGTATGGCTTTGTCTTATTTGCTTAATGAATTAGGGAAGAATACAGTACCTAAGGTTTTGGGACATTTAAATAATGAGTCTAAATTTGTTATGGATTATTTTAAGATGAAAGAGCCTGATTATCTTAATGATACTAAAGTGAGGATTAAGGATATTAAGTATAATAAAAAAGCTATGGTTCATGAAGATAAATCTATTTATGATGCTTATTTGTTAATGCAAAAAGAAGGCGTTACGGCAGTTCCTATTGTTGATGATAAAAGAAAAATTAAAGGTTTTGTTAGTTTAAAGGAGTTAGCTAAATTTTTAATTAATGGTGATAAAGAAAAAGTAGATACTAGTTATGATAATATCATTCATAGTGTAGAGGGGACTTCATTATTAAAGTTTGATGAACATATTAAGGGTAATGTTATGGTGGCTTCTTTTCAAAGTAAGACTTTCCATGAAGAAGTTACTTTGAGTAGTAAAGATATTTTGATTGTAGGAGATAGATATAAAATACTTGATTATGCTATTGATTCTAAAGTTAAATTAATTGTTCTTACAGGTAACCATGTACTTCCTTCTAAGTTGCTAAAAAAAGCTGAAAAAAATAAAATAAATATTATTGTTAGTAAGTATTCTAGTTTAGAAGCTGCTAATAAAGTTATTTTGAGTAATCGTATTCGTCTTATTAATATTAATGCTAAACCTATAACTATTAATAATAAAGATTATCGAACTGATTTTATTGCTTTAGCTAACAAGGAAGGTCATACAAATTATCCAGTTGTTAATAATAAAGGGGAATGTTTAGGGTTACTTAAAGTAACTAATGCCGACAATTATCATAAGCAAAAAGTTATTTTAGTTGATCATAATAGTCTTGCTCAAAGTGCAATTGGTATTGAAGAAGCAGAGATTACAGAAATTATCGATCATCATAATTTAGGTGCTATTGGAACAAATGTGCCGATTAATTTTAGGAGTATGCCAGTTGGTTCAACTTGTACAATTATTTATAATATGTTTGTGGAGAAAAAGATTACTATTCCTAAAAATATAGCTGGTATTATGCTTAGTGCTATTTTGTCTGATACACTTATTTTCAAGTCTCCAACTACAACAGAAGAAGATATTTTTGCGGCTTCTAAACTTGCTAAATTAGCTCATGTGAATATAGATGAGTATGGATATCAAATGTTTAAAGCGGCATCTAGTGTTAAAGGTATTCCTGTCTATGATTTAATTAATCAAGACTTTAAGTCATATAGCGTTGGTAATAATATGCTTGGAATTTCTCAAGTTATGACAATGGACTTCAACGAAATAGAAGAACATATTGATGAATATATTGATAAACTTGATGAACTTAGTAGTGGTAATTATATATGTTGTGCTTTATTTATTACAGATGTTTATAAAAATGGTAGCTATGTAATTTATAATCGTGATGCTGAAGATATTGTAGGTGAGGCATTTGATTTGAAAGAAACTTATGAAGGTATATATATTCCTGATTTGGTTTCGAGAAAGAAACAAATGCTTCCAGCTTTGCTTGAAGTTTTACAAAAAAGAGTATAGATTGGTTCGTTTTAGCGAATATTAAAATAGAGGTGGATCTATGTTAGCATTAATTACTGGAGCATCTTCAGGAATGGGTAGAGATATGGCAAGAATTCTTGCTAAAAAAGGGTATGATTTGATTTTAGTTGCTAGAAGAAAAGAAAGAATGCTTGAACTAAAAAAAGAATTAGGGACCAATATTACCATTATTTCTATGGATCTTAGTGTTGAGGAAAATTGTTTTAAGTTGTATGGAAAGGTTAGAAACAAAAAGATAGATGTTTTGATCAATAATGCTGGTTTTGGTTTATTTGGAGAGTTTGTTAAAACAGATTTGGATACAGAACTTAAAATGATTGATTTAAATATTAAATCTTATCATATTTTAACTAAACTTTTTTTACAAGATTTTGTTAAGAGAGATGAAGGTTATATTTTAAATGTTTGTTCTAGTGCTGGTTTTATGGTTGGACCTAGACTTAGTACTTATTATGCAACAAAAAATTATGTTACTAAACTTACTATGGCTATTAATGAGGAACTTAGAGTGGCTAAAAGTCATGTTACTATAAGTGCTCTATGTCCAGGACCTGTTGCGACAGAATTTAATGAAGTTGCTCATGGTACATTTGCGATAAGAGAAGCTAGTAGTTATGAAGTGGCTAAATATGCAATTGATAAATTATTTCAGCGTAAAATGATTATTGTACCAACATTAATGATGAAGCTTACTCTTTTCTTTAATCGTTTGGCTCCTTATCGTCTATCCTTATATATTGCTTATAAAATACAAATGAGGAAATCAAAATAGGCTAGAAATAGTCTGTTTTTTTTAAAAGTGGTGCCAAAAAGTTGCATTTTTCATTAAAAAGTGGTGCCAAAAAGTTGCAATTTTAAAAAAATGCGTTAAGTTTATTAAATGATTTGAAAAATTGATGTAAACATTTCGTAAAATAATTGTAATTGCTTTACTAATAATTATTTTTTAGTTTACAATAATGGTGGTGATATGCATGTATTGTAAAAAGTGTGGAGCAGCCCTGCCGAGTCATGGATTTGTTTGTCGTAGTTGTGGTGCTATGATGGATGAGGAACAAATTAAAATGCAAAAAAAGATGATGGAAGAAAAAGATAAGACAAAGATTGAAGTTAAATTACTTAGCGATCAATATAGTGTTGAACCTATAAAAAGAGATTATGAGAGACGAAATGAAAATAAATATTTGGGAGCAGTACTTATTGTTTTAGTAGTTATTATTTTGGTGATTGTTGCTATATTAAGGGTTATTTAATTTTGTTTTTTTAGCATAATACTAATGGTGGTATTATGCTTTTTGTTTGTTTAGAAATATTTTTAGCAAGAATTATTGATGTTTCAATATCTACTTTTAGAATGATGATTATGGTGCGTAAAAAAAGTATTTTTACCCCTATTTTAGCTTTTATGGAAGTGTTTGTTTGGTTTATTGCGGCCAGGAAAGCTCTTAATACAAATATAGATAGTATACTTATTCCTATTTGTTATTCTCTTGGGTATGCGACAGGAACATATATTGGGGGATGTCTGTCTAGAAAATTTATTAAAAATGTTAATAGTATTGAAGTTACTACTAAAAGAAATAATATAAAGCTTATTAATAGTCTTAGAAGTGAAGGGTATGCTGTATCTGTGATATCTTTAAAAAATAATTATCGAGATAAAAAGGATTTACTTATTGTTGATGTTAAAAGTAAAAATACTCAAGAAGCAGTCAAATTAATTGAAGAGATAGACCCTAAAGCTTTTATTGTTGTTCGTGATACTAAAATTGTACATAATGGGTATATTAAATAGAGGTGAAGTGTATGTATTATGTAAATGTATTCTTTGTTTTTTCCTTTTTAGGTTTTTTGTTTGAAAATGTGTTAAATATTTTTACTAATGATAATTTTAATAGTGGTATTTTATATGGGCCTTGGACTTTTATTTATGGGATTGGTGCTTTACTTATTGTTTTTTTAAATAAATTTTTGGCACAATATCCTATGAAAAAATGGAAAAAAGTCATTCTTTTTTATTTAGGTATTACAATACTTATGACTTTGATTGAATTTGGTGGAGGTATGCTTATTGAGACTATTTTTCATCGTACTTATTGGGATTATACTAATATGCGTTTTAATTATGGAAAATATATTTGTTTAGAAGTTTCTTTGGCTTGGGGAGTACTTGCTACTTTGGTTAATTATTTTTTGCTTCCTCTGATTAATAGATTTGTAAAAAAAATACCAAAATTGGTATCTTTGATTTTTATTGTTTTATTTATTGTTGATATTGTTTTAACTTTAATCAACTAAATATGTAGTCTTCTTTCTATTTCTGCTTCTAGGGTATGATGATTGAAGATAAATAAGAATATTAAAGCTAAAATACTAGTTAGTACCGATATATAAGAAGGCCATAAAGTATTTAAATTATCTTTTAAAATGAAATATAGAGGAAATATACCTATTAAAGAATTTAAATAGGTATATAAAATGTATTCTTTATTATAATATCTGGTAAAAATTCTGATAATAAGAAATGTTATAGTGTAAGCGATACATAAAAAGGGGAGGCAGTAAGTTAAAGACCATTTATGAAATCCTGTTGATAAATCCCATAAAATAGAAAGAATGATAATGGCAATGATTTCGGCGAATAAAATTCTCATGAGGCCATGTTGTCTATTCATTCCTGTACTAAAAGTTAACCAAAAAGAAACAATTCCTAAAATAACAAATATAGACCAAGATATTTTTTGGCTTATCCAAAAATTGATTAGTAGAGAAAAAATAATACCACATAGAGTTATGAATAAGGATATTTTTATTAATAAATTGCGTGTATGATTATTTTTTTTTATTTCTGGATAAATACTATTTTTTTCTTTTAGTTCTATTATATTATGACATAGAGGACAAGTGGTACTATTTGTTTTTAAAATTACTCTACATTTAGGGCAAAAATTCATTTAATCATCTCCTTCTATTTCATTACTATAAATAGTTATATTTAAATTGTATTCTTTCAGTAAGCGGAAGAAATTTTTTTCTAATTCTGAGTTGATAAAATGAGAAGAAAAACTCATACTTATTTCATCTTCATAGGAAATAATACACAATTCTAAAACATCTGTACTGTTCATAACGATGAATTTGTCTATATATGACCTGCAACTTAATGGTAATGTTATTTTGCCAACATTAGACAATCCCATAGTTTGTTTTTTTCTAGTTAGTTTGTATGTATACTTCATAACTTTGTTTTTAATAAATAGAGGAACTAAACGGATGATAAAGAAATGTTCTAAACGTATTAAATTGGTCATATTGGCACTAATTGACTCTTTAGTTAAACTTTCTTTTAACTTTTTATTTACTTCTTCTACTATTTCTTCTAGTGTAGTATTACTTTTAGTAAATTTGTAAGTAATATTAGTCACATTGAAGAAGTTACGAACCGTTTTTGATTTAAAATACTTTCTTAGATCAATAGGAACAGTGATAGATATTGGCTTTTTCTTTTCTTTAATGCTTAAAATATCTTCCATACTTTTTATTACTAAGCTAATTAGCAATCCTGTTATTGTTGTATTGTATTTTTTAGCTATATTTTTCATTTTGGATGTGCTAGTAGAACCTGTAATGATTTTTAGTTTTCCTTCTGGATACCATTTTCCTTTTAATTGATAAGCATTTTCTTTCTTTTTTCCTTTGTATTTATTGCTAGGGTTGTAGTATTTAGAAAAGCTGTCTGTTTCTTTTTCATAATTACTGCTGGTAGTTAGAATAGTATTGTCTTTTAGCTTATGTTTGATTTTTAAATAATTAAAGATTAAGTTTTCAAAAAAAGATGTACACCCAGCTCCATCACTTAGGGCATGATATACTTCTAAATTGATTTTATTTTTATAATAAGTTACTTCAAATAAAAGGGGAGTATTTAGACTTTCACAGGGATTTGTTTTTTCTTCTCTAACTCTTGCTTTTATGTTTGTCTCTTCTAGATAATACCAAAATAGTCCTTTTTTTAATATAGATTTAAATATTGGGAAGTCATCTAGAGTTTTATTTACTGATTTTTCTAAACATTCTTTATCAACATTTTCCTTTAATAGACAAGAAAATCTAAATATTTTAGGGTCATAAAGAGTAGTTGTTGGGGGAAATAGTTTAGCAGCATTATCTAGTTTGTACCATTTATTTAGTTTACTCAATTTTATCACCTACAAATTTTTTAATTATTTTTATAACATGGTGGTTTTCTTTAAAATAGAAGGGATTGTTAAAGAAACCGTGAATTACATTTTTCATATTATAATATGTTACTTGATTAAAATATCTACGGAGTTTTTTGGCATAAGCATATCCTTCATCTCTAAGAGGGTCTAAATCAGCGGTTATAATTAGTGTTTCTGGCATATTAAATAACCATTTAGCATTTAGAGGGGATGCATAAATGCTTTTGTAATTTTCTTTTTTTACTAAATATAATTCTAAATAGTCTTTAATCATTTTTTTGGTTAGAAAATAATTGTAGCCATTTTCTTCAATTGATTTGAATTTTTTATTGTTTTTAAAATTTGTTTGAACAATGGGGTATAATAATATTTCTTTTTTTATTTTAAAGTCTTTTGTTTCTTTTGCTTTTATACATATTGAAGTGGCTAGATTAGCTCCTGCAGAATCACCCATAATCATTATATCTTTAGTATCTATTTGATACTCTTTAGCTTTTTTGAAAATGGTCTTAATTGCTTCATAACAATATTTGATACCTTCAGGATAGGGATGCTCTGGTGCTAAGGGATAATCAAAGGTGATAATATTTCTTTTTAGTTCATTTGCTAATGTGCCTAGAGTAAAACTGTAGTATTTAACACTTCCAATAGTCCAACCGCCTCCATGAAGATAAATTATAGTTTTATTTGTCTTATATTTTTTGGGGGAAAATAGATAAAAAGTTATATTATCTTCAATTATTTTTTGAGATTTTTTACTTAGTGTTTTTTTTTCTTGTAGTGCTCTATATATTTCATAATTATCTTTCATATTAAAATCATATTCAGATAGATAGTTAATTAGCTTTAAAAATTTGTTATTCATTTTACCACCTATTTATATTATAACATGTATGATTGAATAATTTAAATTATTTTAATTTTAAAAACAGTGGAAATATTTTTTTTCTTATGATAAAATGATTTGAAAATTTAATAGGTAGGTGATAAGGATGAAGAAAAGAAGCGAAGTTTATGATTTATATTGGTATTTTGCTTATGAAAGACAAAATATTTTTTGGAAGAAAATTAGGGGAGAGTATTTTCCATGGACAGATGATACTATTTTGCAAGAATATAAGTTTTGTAATAGTTATAGAGTTAATGATAGAGTTAGTCAGTATTTGCTTAATCATGTTATTTATAATGGAGTAAGTTATTCAGATGAAGATATGATTTTTAGAATTATTTTGTTTAAAATCTTTAATAAAGAAGAAACTTGGGAATTATTAGTCGATCATTTTCATGACGTTACATTACAAAGCTTTAATGTTAAAGAGTATTCTCTTGTTTTAAGTTATGCTAGAGGTTCTGGTCAGAGTATATATAATGATGCTTATATTAGTTGTGCTAATAAAGCATATGGTTATGATAATAAACATGATAATCATTTAGCTTTATTATATCAAATGTTTGTTGTAGACAAATTAGGTGAAAAAATTGCTAAGTGTAAAACTATGAAGGAGGCTTTCTTTCTATTAAAAAGTTATCCTTTAATTGGAGATTTTATGGCTTATCAGCTTGTTACGGATATTAATTATAGCGATGTTGTAAATTGGAGTGAAGATGAATTTACGGTAGCTGGGCCAGGAGCGGTCAGGGGAATTAAAAAATGTTTTCTTGATAGAGAAGGGATGAGCAATGAAGAGATTATTTACTATATGTATAAACATCAAGATGAAGAATTTAAAAGATTGCATTTACCATTTAAAAGAATTGGGAATAGACCTTTACAGTTAATTGACTGTCAAAATATTTTTTGTGAATTAGATAAATATGCAAGAGTTGCTTTGCCAGATTTAAAATCTAATAGAGTAAAAATAAAGAAAAAGTATAATCCTAAAAAGGCTAAAATAAATTATGTTTATCCTCCTAAGTGGAATATACATTTATAATTTTATATTGTTTGTGATAATTCTAGTATAGCGATGAAGCAAGTTTTGTAATAGGTTCTATGTTGTTAATGGAGGTCAAGGAGCTTTATAATATTTAAATATGATATAGAATAAATAGGTAATTTTACTTATTTATTTTTTTTGATATAATATTTGCAATAAAAAGCAAATTTTATGCATTATTTATATGAGAGGAGTAAATATATGGAACTTGATAAGTACTTGGATAGGATTAAAAATGGAGAGGAAGATGCTTTAAGAGAGTTATACGAATTAATAAAGAATAATATTTATAGTTTTGCTCTTAGTATTTTAAGAAATCATGATGATGCAATAGATACGCTTCAAGAGACATTTATTAATATTTATCGTAATATTGATAAGTACGAAAGTAAGAGTAAACCTTTAGCATGGATTTATACCATTACGAAAAATGTTGCTTATTCAAAAATTAGAAGTAATAAAAAAACAATTAATATTGAAGAAATTGAGTTTGTTACTCATCATAATTATGATGATAAATTGCTTATTGAAACAATATTAAAGGCTTTAAGTGAAGAAGAAAGAAAAATTGTTATCTTACATGTGGTTAATGGTTTTAAATTCCATGAAATAGCTCGTATTTTAGATTTAAAATTATCTACGACTCTCTCTAAATATAATCGAGCTATGAAAAAATTAAAACTTCTTTTAAAGGAGGGCGAAGAATGAAAAAATTAAAAAAACAAATTAAAGAAACTTTTTTGGATATCAAACTTCCTGAGTTTGATAACCAAATATTAAAAAAGAAAGGAAATGCTATTTATATGGAAACTGAGAAGAGATCAAAGAATAAGAAATTTATTTGGCTGGGATCGGTATGTACAGCAGTCTTTTGCTTACTTATTTTGGGTAGCTTTTATTATAATAATCACTTTGTGATTCAAAATGTTATTGGTATTGATGTTAATCCTAGTTTAGAGTTAAAAGTCAATAAACAAAATGAAGTAAGAGAAGTCATAGCAAATAATGATGATGCGAAAAAAGTTTTACAAGATATGGATTTGGTTGGTAGTGATGCAAATGTAGCAGTGAATGCTTTAATTGGATCTATGGTACAACTTGGGTATTTGAGTGATTTATCTAATTCGATTTTAATTAGTGTGGATGGAAAAAATAGTGAGGCATTACGGGTAGAATTGTTAAATAATTTAAATATTGGAGATAATTATTCTGTTGTTAGTCAGGAGATTCAAGATAATTATACTGATTTAGCGACAAAGTATAATATTTCTGAAGGAAAAGTGCAATTAATTAATCAAGTGATTGCTAGTAATCCACTTCATACTTTTGATGAGTTAGCTGGACTTTCTATTAATGAATTAAATTTGTTACTTGGAAATACGGATAATACAGTGGGATCTGCTAGTGAAAAAGCTTATATTGGAAGAGATAATGCTAAAAATATTGCTTTTAACCATGCAGGAGTAAGTGAAGCGGATGTTGTTAAATATAAAATTGAAATGGATTATGATTATGTTTTAGTTTATGAAATAGAGTTTTATTATAATAATATAGAGTATGATTATGAAATTAATGCTTTAACTGGTGATATTATCGAATATGATAGAGATGGAGAACATTATATTGTTAATAACAATACTTCTGCAAATAATAACTCAACTAACAATAATACTTTAAATAATAATTCATCTAACAATTCGTCTAACAATAGTACTTCAAATAACAATACCTCTAATAATACAACAACTAATTCTTATATAGGAAAAGAGCGAGCTCAAGAAATAGTTTTAAATCATGCGGGATTATCTAGTAGTGATGTAAGGTTTGAAAAAGTAGAATTAGATGTTGATGATAATATGACAACTTATGAAATAGAATTTAGTTATGGTTATTATGAATATGAATACGAAATTGATGCTTATACAGGAGCAATATTAAAAAGTGAAGTTGACGATTAAGATGTTTGCAATTTAGTCATGTTTATATTATAATGTATATAGATGAAGGAAACTTTATAAAATAAAAAAGGAACATTCAATATTTGCATGCCTGAGTGTTGTCCTATAAATTGGACCACTTAAATCATTTTGGATGAGTTAGGTGGCTTGCTTTTATATTAAAATTATAAATAGCAATAATAGTAAAAGGAAGATAATTATTACTAAAGATAGAATTAAAAAATCTTTCTTGTTCATATTATAGCTTCCCTTCATTTAAGAAGATTGGCTCCACCCAACTATTAAATGTTCCTATTAATATTATACCAAATGGCAGCATGATAATTAATTATATTGTATAATTTGTTATTAAAAAATGATGGCTTAATTAGTCATCATTTTCTGTTGGTATTAAGTTGCTGTAATACTTAGTTTTGCCACTTAGTACTTCTTCATAGAAGTTTTGTTTCCAATGAATGTAGTTGATACTATCTTGGATTTCATTTATTTTATTTTGTAATTCTTTTAGTTTCAGATCTAATACTTTTTGTCTTTCAGGTATAGATGATTCACCTTGTAAACATAGATCTAAATATTCTTTCATTTCTGTAATACTCATGTTGCAACTTTTTAAGCAAGATAAACTTTTAATCCATTCGATGTCTTTATCACTAAATACACGATAATTATTTTTGTCTCTTTTTACATTGGGTACTAATCCTTCATTACAGTAAAACTTTAAAGTATCATAAGATAAACCTGTTTTCTCACATGCTTGTTTCATTGAATATAACATATATTTACATCTCCTTTTAAAAAAATTGAAATTACCACTTGACCGAGAGTTACTCCCGAGTTGTATAGTTTAATTGTACTAGAAAATTATTTAGTTGTCAAGAGAGGTGATAAAAAGGAAAAAAGTATTTGACTAAAGTAAACTCTAATTTGGTATATTAAATAAAAAAGGATGGATGTTATGGAATATGTAAAATTAAATAATGGGGTAGAAATGCCAATTTTAGGATTTGGAGTTTATCAAATTCCAAAAGAAGAAACAAAGGAGTGTGTGTTAAATGCGATAAAAGTTGGATATCGCTTAATTGATACAGCTCAAAGCTATTTTAATGAAAGTGAAGTAGGAGATGCTATAAAAGAGTGTGGCGTTCCAAGAAGCGAATTATTTATTACAACCAAAGTATGGATTGATAACTATGGATATGATAAGTGTAAGGAATCAGTTTTAAAATCTTTAGAAAAATTAAAGACAGATTATATTGACTTGGTTTTGCTTCATCAACCATTTAGTGATTATTATGGAGCTTATCGGGCTTTAGAAGATTTATATGAAGAGGGGAAAATTAGAGCTATTGGTGTATCTAACTTTTATCCTGATCGTTTAGCTGATATTTGTCTTTTTGGACGTAAAGTAATACCTACAGTAAATCAAGTAGAGACGAATCCATTTAATGGACAATTTAAAGCTCAAGAAAATATGGAGAAATATGGAGTACATATTGAGGCATGGGCACCATTTGGTGAAGGGAGAAGTGGCATGTTTGAGAATGTTACTCTTAAAAAGATTGGTGAAAAGTATGGAAAGACTGTAGCTCAAGTTATTCTTAGATGGTTAATCCAAAGAGGTGTTATTATTGCTTGTAAATCTACTCATGTAGAAATAATGGAAGAAAATTTTGATGTATTTGATTTTAAATTAAGTAATGAGGATATGGAAGAAATAAGAAAATTAGATTCTAGTGATAGTTTATTCTTTAATCATCAAGATCCAAACATGGTAGAATGGTTTGATCAAATGGTTGGAGAAAGAAGAAGTAAGCTTGATTAAAAAAGGAAGGTGATATTGAATGAATAAAAATGTTTTAATGGGAATTATTTTCGTACTTGTTGTTGTTATCTTAGGAGTAGGAGGATATGTATTATTATCTGGAAATAGTGATGAAGGAAATAATAATACAGATAATAATAACAATAATAATGTGAATAATGGAAATGATACTTCTAATGATAATCAAAATGATAATAATAATGGAAATACTGATGTAAGTGGAAATAACGTTTTAGTAGTTTATTACTCTGCTCAAGGACATACAGAATCTGTAGCAGAACAAATAGCAGAAAATTTAAATGCTGATTTATTTGAAATTGTACCTGTAGATGAATATACTAGCGATGATCTAAATTGGACTGATAGTGATTCACGTGTTTCTAGAGAGCATGATGATGAGTCATTACGAGATGTAGAACTTGTTAGTACTACTGTAGAAAATTGGGATAGTTATGATACTGTAATTATTGGTTATCCAATTTGGTGGGGTATTGCTGCTTGGCCAGTTGATACTTTTGTGGAGGCAAATAATTTTAGTGGTAAAACGGTTATTCCATTTTGTACTTCATCTTCATCTGGTTTGGGACAAAGTGGAGAATTACTTGCAGATCTTGCTGGTACTGGTAATTGGCAAGAAGGTATGCGTTTCCGTTCTAATCCAAGTGATGATGACATTAAATCTTGGACTGATAATTTAGTTGATTAAGATGTAATTAAGTTACTAGATTAAATATCTAGTAATTTTTTCTTTGCAATGATATAATGATTTAAAGTGAGATGAAAATATGACGAACATTTTAATTCATGGGTTAGGGCAGAATGAGTCAAGTTGGGATTTAGTTAAAGGTGAATTAGAGAAAAAGAATGTAAAGGTAGAAGCGCCTAATTTGTTTGCTTTAATCAAAGATAATTCTTCTGATTATACAACTTTGCTTCATGAGTTTACTGATTATTGTAATCAATTTGATGGTAAGGTAAATTTATGTGGGATTTCTTTAGGAGGAATTCTTGCTCTTCAATATGCTAAAGAATTTCCTAATAAAGTTCATTCTCTTATTTTAATTGCTACTCCTTATCAAATACCTAAGTTTCTATTTAAAATACAAAATCTTATTTTTTGTTTTATGCCTAAAAGAATTTTTAATAAAATGGGAGTTTTAAAAAGTGATTTTATTTCTTTGGTTAATTCTATGAGTAATTTAGAAATAGCAAAAGATTTAGATAAAATAAAATGTAAATCTTTAATTCTTTGTGGGATAAAAGATAAAAGTAACTTAGAAAGTTCTAAATTGTTAAATGAGCATATTTCTAATAGTGTTTTTAAAACGGTTAGTAATTCTTCTCATGAAGTTAATGTTGATCAGCCAATAGAACTTTCTGATTCTATTTATCAATTTTGGCGTAAATAAAATAATATGTAATGGAGGTAAATTATGGATTTAACTATTACTGAGAAATATGCTTTGTGCATGTTAAAAGAAAAAGAAAAATTTTATGAAAGTGAATTAACACCGTACTTATTAACATCAATGATTCTTGAAATGATGCTAGATGGTAGTTTGGAAGTTGTCGATAAAAATATTAAATTAATAGATAAGATTCCTAAAGATAATTATAATATTCAATTATATTATGCGATTAAAGAAAGAAAATTTGCTGGAATACTTAAAAAAGCGGATATATCTTTTCGGGATATTATTACTTTGGTATGTTATTCTTTTTCTAATAAAACTATGAAGTCTATTATTGAACCATTAAAAGAGAAAATGATTGAAGATCAATTGATTCATGTAGAAATGAAGAAAGCTCTATTTGGTAAAAAAGAAATTATTGTTGTAAATGATGATAAATTTAATTGTGTAGTAGAGGAAATTAGAAATGAAATTTTGGAGCATGATGATTTATCAGATGATATTATTTTGCTTTCTTTGCTTTTAAATGCTACTAAATTTTTGAAAAATATTTTTACTAAGTATGAAAAAGAAAAATTAGACGAAAGATTAAAAGAGATTCAAAAATCTGAAATTTCTTCTAAAGTTAAAATTGCTCAAGAAGTAATTGATGATATGTCTGTAGTAATGGCTGCTGTATTGTTTACTACTATGAATACATAAAGGCGTTTTGTATTAAAAAAATGGAGATGATTATTGTGATGAAATATATTCAAGCGATAGGAATATGGTTTTTAATTATACCTTTGGCAATTATTAATGGTGGATTAAGAGAAAATGTATTAGTTAAATTAGGAGATATTGCTTTGCCATTAAGTGGAATTATTTTAAGTGTATGTATTTTTATTGTAGCTTACTTATTGATACCTAGAATTAAAAATTGTGAACTAAAAGACTATATTATTTTTGGAGTTATCTGGTTTATTTTAACTAATTTGTTTGATTTATTTATGTATATTAGTGAAGGTGGCGGGATTAAGCAATTATTAAATTCGTATAACTTCTTAGATGGTAATTTATGGATTTTAGTTGTTATAACTACATTAGTGTCTCCAATATTAGTATCAAAAATAAAATTAAAGAAAGGAGAAATAAAGCATGTATAAAACTGTTGTTATAGAGTATTCACCTAAAGCAGATGATATGGCACAAAGAATTGAACAAAAAGCTAATGAAATGCTACAATTGGGTTATGAGTTAATTACTATGGCTATTACTGGAACTGCTAAAGCTATTTTAGTATTTAAAATGTAGTTATATATATTTAATATAATAAATAGATTTTATATAAGAAAAAATGTTTTATTTATTTAAATTATAAATAGTAATGTGTATAAAAGGTAATGTTATGAATTTTTTTTAGGGTTATACTCATAGTAGGAAAGTTTTGATAAATAGTTTCTGGAATAATTGGTAGATATTTTTTCGTGTAGCTATTTTTAATGAAAAAATTAAAGATATATCTAATAATCAAATTATAAAATTAAAGAAATAACGATTTTAGCCAAAAAAATTATTAGAGATTTTACTTTATGTTTTACCATAGATCATTTTATTAAAATTAAATATTGCTTACTGAATAACAGAGGTTAATATACTTTTTATTATGCTTGTTATTACCTACGATCCTGAAATATTTACTTTTAATTTAATTCTTCTTTATAGCAAAATTTGAAAAGTTGATTTTTAATATAATTTAGTTTTATTATTTCCTACCTTCAAAAATATTGAAAATTTTAAATAATACTGTTCCTTTATAAAGTCGCCATGACAATTAGATACAATAAGTTATAATATTTTTTATATTTTATTATATTTTTTATAAATTCTCAGAAGTTATTAGGAATAACTTAAAAATATGGTATAATTATTTATGAAGTAATGGTGGTATGTATGAGTAAAATATATAAGACGATAGATTTATTTTCAGGTTTGGGTGGAATAAGAAAAGGTTATGAAATGACAGGTAGATTTAAAAATGTTTTATCTGCTGATGTTGATAAGTATGCCTGTCTTACTTATAAGCATCTTTATGGTGAAGATTCATATAACGATGTTACCTCGGAAGAATTTAAAGAAAAAGTTGAAAAAACAAATTATGATATTTTGTTAGGTGGGTTTCCATGTCAAGCATTTTCCATCGCAGGTCTTCAAAAAGGTTTTGCTGATGAAACTAGAGGAACCTTGTTCTTTGATATTGCCGATATAATTAGAAGAACACGTCCTATAGCATTTATGCTAGAAAATGTTGAAGGGTTATTGAAGCATGATAAAGGAAATACTTTTAAGGTAATAACAAAGGTTTTAGATGAATTAAATTATAAAATCGTAGGTGTTGATTTTTGTGGAGGTAATCCTGTTTATAATTTAAAAGATTTAGTTAGAACTACAAAAGATTTTGGAATTCCTCAAAAGAGAGCAAGAATATTTATAATGGGTTTTAGGAGAGATATTATTCCAGATAATTATAGTTTTCCTAAACTACCAGATCATTCTGATAATAAAATTTATAATAATTTATATGATTTACTTGATGATAATGTAGATCCAAAGTACTATTTATCAGAAAAGTTATTAAATACACTCAAAAATCATAAAAATAATCATTCTGCAGTAAAATCTGGTTTTGGCTATATAGTAGTTAATGAAGGAGAAAATCCTGTTTCAAATACTATTATGGCTACAGGTGGTTCTGGTAAAGAAAGGAATTTGGTAAGACAACATCATAAAGAATATGATAATTTAATAGTTGGTAAAAAAAATCCAATTAACACTGAGGGAATAAGAAATATGACTCCTCGTGAATGGGGAAAATTACAAGGCTTTATAAATTATGCATTTATTGAAAATGGTGTTGATACATTTTCTTTTCCAGAGGGAATTAGTGATACACAACAATATAAGTTATTTGGTAATTCAGTATCTATTCCAGTAATACATGAAATGGCAAAATATATGATAGAAAGGTTGGATGATTTTTATGGCAATGAATAAAGGGGAATGGTCAGAATTATATGCAATTTTGTATATGCTATCTGAACCATACCTAACAATTGTAGATGATAATTTAGAGAAAATAACAAATGAATTATATAGTGTTAAAAATTTATTAGTTAAAGAACAAGGAAATGTTATTAAATATATTTTAGAAGATAATATGGATGTACAAGTATATTTCAATCATGATATTAAACAACTTATTTCAAAAGAAGAAATATCTTTTAATAAAAAACTAATATTTGATGGAATCATTCACTCTATAAAGGGAAATGGTGCTTTTGAAATTTCTGGCTCTAATGTAATATTATCTAAAATGACTCCAGATGGATTATTAAAGGCTTCATCTTATTCGAAAGCTGACTTACAAACTGTAATTTTAGATAATAGACTTGGAGAGGAGAAAGAATTAAAATATAGTGTTAAATCATGTTTGGGTAATCCTGCCACTATTTTAAATGCTAGTACACAAACAAATTTTATTTATGAAGTTAAAGGGATATCTAAGAATGATATAGATATGATTAATTCGATAAATACAAGAACTAAATTACTTGATAGGATTAAAATGATTAGAAAATTAAATGGAGATATTAATTTTGTTAAGGTTCAAAATGATATCTTTGAATATAATCTTAAGCTAATTGATAGTAATATGCCAAGTTATCTTGGTGATGCTTTACTTAATTCATATGAAAAAAATACCAAAAATTTAAAGTCATTGTTTTTGATGTCTTCTAAGTTTGATAACGAAATATTTGCATTAAAAAAACTTGGAGATTTTTTAGAAGGTATCAGTTTTGGATTTTTTCCTAGTAAAAAATGGGATGGTATAAATGATGTAAATGGTGGTCTTATAGTTGTTAAGCGTAATGGCTCTGTTGTTATACTAGATTTAGTTTATTATAGAAACGAAGTAAGAAAGTATTTAATTGATAAAACAAAATTTGATTCGCCAAGTACTACACGATATAAAATGTTAGAATTATTTGAAAAAGATGGGAAAATATACTTTACTTTAAATCTACAAATAAGGTATTTGGAATAGTAAAAAAGATGATTAAAGTTCGTAATCAACTTAGATTTAGTAACAATTTTCATTAATTATGAGTTTCTTTAATTAAATCATATTTATCTTCTTTATTACTCATACTCAGAAAATGTTTTTCCTTCTTTCACGTGTTTTTTGCCTATTTTAAGTTTTTTCTAAACTTTCTACATAAATTAAAAAAATGACTTCTTTCAAGTTTAAGAATATGTTTTTTATTCTATATTCTTTTTTAACTTTTTGAAGTCACTTTATTTTCAAATGGAGCGAATCACATACAAGTTACGAACTTTGTTCTCTTTCTGTTAAAATTATATATTAAAACTTATAAGATTTCAATATTTAAATAGTAATATTCTTCTCCAACGGTATAGATTATTTTTTGTTTTAATGATATAATTAGCACAACAAACAAATCGTTAAATAGTAATTTGAAAGTGAGTTGTTGAGATGGAAATATTAGAATATGGTAATCCAAAAAATGATAAAATTATTTTGATTCACGGTTTTCAAAGTCCATATCAATTATGGAATGATTACATTGATTACTATAAAAATGACTACTGTGTAATTGTTCCGATTCTGGCAGGTCATAATATCAATGAGAATGATGATTTTGTATCATTTGATATTTGTGCTAAAGAATTAGAAGAATACTATATTACTAAATATGGTAATAAAGTTTTTGCAATTTATGGTATGAGTATGGGTGGAATTTTAGCAAGTTATATTTGGAAAAATAAAAATATAGAAATAGAAAAACTAATATTAGAGAGTTCTCCTCTTTTATCTTGGAATAAATTTATGACAAATTATTTTACAAAATGGTATTTGAATATTACTCATAAAACTCAAAATAGAGATGAACGAACTATAAAACAAGCCATTGGTACTATTATTAGTGAAGATAAAGTAGATGTGTTTTTAGAATTGTTTGATCATCTATCAGATAAAACAATAATTAATTGTGTTCAAGAAGTTGGAAAATTTAACTTACCTAGCGATATTAACACACCAAATACAGAGATTTATTATTTTTATGGTAGTAAAATAAATGAGATTTTATTTCGTAAAGTTGCACATTATTTGAAGAAAAACTATCAAAATACTACTACTATTTGTTTAAAAGGAAAAGGTCATTGTGAAGATGCACTAATTAATCCCAAAGAACATATTAAAACATTAAATAAAGTATTAAAAAAATAAATTCAAATTACAATTTGAAAGTGAGATGTAAAATGGAAAATATAAAAAGAGAAGAATTAGAAAAATTAGTTGGAACTGATAAAGTTAATATTTTTTATAAAATTGTTGATGAGATAACTTTGTTATATGATATGGATCAAACTTGGAATAATGGTGGCAAAAAATGGATTTATGAATATAAGTTTAGAAAAAGCGGGAAAACTTTATGTGCGTTTTATTTTAAAGAAAATATGTTGGGCTTTATGATTGTTTTTGGTAAAGAAGAAAGAACTAAAGTTGAAGAAATAAGAAATGAACTTTCATCTGATATACTAGAAACTTATGATAATGCTCAAACATTTCACGATGGAAAATGGGTTATGCTTAATATAACGGATTATTCAATGATAGAAAATTTAAAAAAATTACTTTTTATAAAAAAGAAACCTAATAGAAAATAACTATTAATTCATATAGTTACACAATTATAACGGTACATTATAATTAAGTAGAAATTTGAAAGTGAGTTGAAAAATATGGCAAATGAAAGTAAAAAAGATTTTAATGCAATGATGAAAAACAATAAAGATATGCCTAAAATACAAATTGTAGAAGATGAAAAAACGATAAAAAAATATGGTGGAACGAAAATGTTTTTTGCACCTCCACTTTTCTACGATAAACTAATGAAAAAAGTTCCGAAGGGAAAGTTAATTACAGTAACTCAAATGAGAGATTATCTTGCAAAACAAAATAATGCTGATTTTACTGATCCAATGACTGCCGGAATATTTATAAATATTTGTGCTTGGGCTAGTTATCAAAGACAAGAAGATATTACACCATATTGGAGAACATTGAAATCTGATGGTGAGTTGAATATTAAATATCCAGAAGCCATAGGATTACAAAAAAGATTACTTGAAGAAGAAGGACATACTATTATTTCAAAGGGAACAAAAAATATAAAATACTATGTTAAAGATTTTGAAAAGAGTTTGATAGAATTATAATATATGTAATTCAAAAGAGAGGTATGCTATGAAAATAGAAATAGAAAAAGAATTTCCAAAATATTTTAAATCTTCATATCCAGAGGAATTTGAATTGTTTTCACATTTTGAAACAACTTCAGCAATTCCACAAGTTTTATTTGCAATTACAACTTGGAAAGAAAATGGAAAACCTAATGTATGTTTCCATTCTTGGAGTTGTTTTCACGGAGATAAAACGGCATTTTTTGCAGTGATGGGGTGTTTATATCAAAAAACACATACTTATTCTAATATCAAAAGAGAACAATGCTTTGCACTTAATTTTTTACCAATTAGTTATTATGATAAACTAGTAAACACTATTAAACACAATGACTATGAAGATGACGAATTTAAAGTCGGAGATTTTACATTAGAAAAAGGTAAAACAATAAACGCCCCTATTATTAAAGAAGCTTTTATGAATATAGAATGCACACTAAAAGACATACAAGATTTAAGTGGAGCTGGTATTACTTCAATGGTTATAGGACAAGTAGAACATATTTCTATTGATGAGGAGTATGCACAGGGATATGAAAAACGATATGGTAAAGATGGATTTATGCTACTCGTACCAGCACCACAAAACCTAAAAACTGGTGATTCTGGTCAGTCAGGTATTGCAAT
>ERZ1643251.2087-NODE-2087-length-21031-cov-20.924914_pt1 | contig 21031 bp, 14 predicted proteins | sample MGYA00579261_ERZ1643251 | MGnify/ENA primary metagenome ERZ1643251 (study PRJEB29033, sample SAMEA4952267) | chicken gut metagenome | biome: Broiler Chicken; feature: Gastrointestinal Tract; material: Caecum | place: Ireland | collected 2018 | study: Broiler... | reverse complement strand
CTGCATTTTTAACTGGTGCAAATTCTTCTTCTCTTTTTACTCTCATAATTACCATGTCATCTAGGCTTTCGAATGCATCAAAGAGAAATGCTTCAAATTTATATGCATTTGGTTCTGTTCCTTTTACTATTTCTCCTTTTTCATTCATATAAGTAGCTTTTTTATGTGCACTATGATATGGTAAATTCTTTTCACTTATTTTTTCAATTTCTTTTATATTAAATAAATTACATAAAATATGTGATTCTCCGTATTTTAATTGACCATTTTCGTCTGTTTCTTCTGCCATCTCTTTTGAGATTTCTGAATATTCTATAACACTTGGTCTTCCATTTCTCTTACAAAATACACCAACTTTTTCATGTGGTCCTGCTTTTACAACACTCTTTCCTGCTGCTAAAATTCCTTTGCTTTCTGCAAGTCCGATTAAGGTTGGGTCTACCATTTTTACTAAAACATTATCAACTCCACCTATAAATACCCATTCTATTCCACGAGCTTTCATGTCATAGATTACACCGTCTTTTCTCATAGATGTAAAGATTCCGCCATGGCCATCTGCTGCTTGTTTTATCATTCCTTTTTCATCTAATAATACTTTTCCGTCTTCTCCAACCATTGGTAATTCACCTTGTTTGAAGAATTGAATATATCCTTTAGGATATCCAAAATAATTATGTTTTTCAAAAAAGTCCACAGTATCTTTATTGTTTTCTTTACTTGTCATTATATACCAAGGTATTACTACATCATATTTTTCATTTGCCAATTTTAATGTTTCACATAGCAATTCAAATATTGGTTTATGTGAATCCAATCCTATATCAAAAGTTCCTTTAGGGCCATTATGTCCTAATCTTGTACCTTGACCTCCAGCCATAGTAACTGCTGCCAATTTTCCTGCTTTAATTATTTTCGTACCAATTTCATCATATTTTTCTTTTTCTTCTTTGGCCATTTTATCTTTTTCAACATATGATATTGGTTCAATTTCTGCTTCTGAGTACACTTGTTTAAAATTTCTTTTTTCGTACAATTTTTCAAGTTGATTAAAATCAATTGTTAAAATATCATCTAATAACTTGTCCTTATCATTTTCTGATAAATTTTCATAATTAGCTAATAGTTGTTCTTGACCATATTTTTCAAGTACAGCTTTTGCCGCTTCTAGTTTTTCTTTCATTACTATTTCCTCCTGAAACTTTGATAAACAAAAATAGACTATATAATATAGTCTACTTAATATTATTAATATATACTATCTAGATTAAATAGTCAACATCATTTTTTGCATTCCCGTGTATCCGTAGCTTTTAAACTATTTTCTTACCTTTTTCATATCCCTCAAATACTTCTGTTTTCTCTTTTTCCCCTGATGTATTAAGTATTTTATCATGCTCATCTAAAATTTCTGTTATATTATAGTTAAATTCTGTAATTTCATAGCAATTTATTATTTTAATATTTTCTACACTTTTATTTTGATTTAGCCACCTTTCTATATTTTTTCCTACACTATCTATAAACTTTTTTGTTCCGTTTACCATAATTGTTATATTCTTACTTTCTTTACTTTCATTATTTAATATATTTTTTAATTCTGCGTATTTTTTTGTTTTTACTATATTCCAATTTATATTTAATATTCGTTCAGAATTTTTTAAGTTCAATTTTTTTACTAGTGTTTCCACTTTTTCTTTTATATTTGTTTCTAATAATGTAACTATTTTATTTTCTTTATTTATTTCTTCATTTAAATATGGAAGTATCATTGTAATTAAATGCCAATCACTTACATAAAAACTACAAAGCTTAGTTGTTTTTCTGTTAATCTTTTCCATTCTTTAAATCCCCCTAAATAATTATTTGTTACATGGTAAATTTTACCATTTTATTACAAATGTGTCAAGAATATTACAAGACAATCGCATGCTTTATTTCGACAGAAAAAAAATTACCATGTTTGTATATTTTTTTTATTTTAGTAAATAATTTTAATAAATAACTTTTATTTATTAAAGGAGGATTTTTATGAAAAAATTTATAAATATTATTAAATCTTCTATTTTTAAACGTTTTATTACTATATTATTACTATTAACTTTATTTGTATTTGTTTCTGCACTTTCATACGTAAGTGCTGTTTCTAATAATATTTCAAATAGTGTATTTAGACTTCATGTAATAGCTAACAGCGACAGCAAAGAAGATCAAAATTTAAAATATATAGTGCGTGATGAGTTAATAAAATACATGAATGAAATTGCTAAAGATTGTACTTCAAAGCAAGAAGTAATAGATTTAGCACAAAACAACATTTCTAAATTCGAAGATATAGCCAAAGAAACTATAAAGAAAAACGGATACGATTACAACGTTACTGTTGAAATTGGTAATTTCGATTTTCCCACAAAAAGTTACGGAGATATAACTTTGCCAGCCGGAAATTATGATTCTTTAAGAGTAAAAATTGGTAATGCTGAAGGTCAAAATTGGTGGTGCGTAATGTTTCCTCCATTATGTTTTGTAGATGTTACTTCTGGAATTGTCCCTGAAGAATCTAAACAAGAGATGCAAGATGCTATGCCTGAGGAAGAATACAGCTTAATTAGCAAAACAGATGATTCAGAAATTAATTTTAAATTTAAATTAGTAGAGTTTTTTAAAAATATCAAATTAATGGCTAAAAAATAGGCTTGTAAATTATAACGATTTATGGTATATATTAAAAATAGAATACTGTGTATTCTATTTTTAATTTGACCAATGGGGGAATTATTTTGGATAAATTAGTTATAAATGGACCAACTAGATTAAAAGGAGAAGTTAATATTAGCGGAGCTAAAAATGCAGCAGTCGCAATACTTCCAGCCACATTATTAATTAACGGAATTTGTACTATAGATAACATGCCAAACATTAGTGATGTTAAAATTTATTGTAATATATTAGAAGAATTAGGAGCAAAAATAACTTGGACAGATAAAAACGAAATAACTGTTGACACTAGAAATATTAGTTGTAAAAATGTTCCTATAGATATGACAAGTAAATTTAGAGCTTCATATTATTTGCTTGGTTCTTTACTTGGTAGATGCGGATCAGCAGAAGTAGGCGTTCCTGGAGGATGTAAATTAGGAGCAAGACCTATAGATCAACATATAAAAGGATTTGAAGCATTAGGTGCGAAGGTAGATGTAACCGGTGGAAAAATTATAGCTAAAGCAAAAAAATTAACTGGAAACCATATTTATATGGATATAGTTTCTGTTGGCGCAACAATAAATGTAATGCTTGCAAGTGTTTTAGCAGAGGGAACAACAACAATTGATAACCCTGCTAAAGAGCCTCATATTGTAGATGTTGCTAACTTTTTGAATACTATGGGTGCAGACATTCGTGGCGCAGGTACAGACGTTATAAAAATAAATGGTGTTAAAGAATTAAAAGGAAATATTACATATTCTGTCGTTCCAGATCAAATAGAAGCTGGTACTTTTATGCTTGCCGCTGTAGCTTCAAGAGGAGATATTCTAATTAAGAATTGCGTAGCTGAGCATCTAGACTCAGTTATTGCCAAAATAGTTGAAGTTGGAGCTAATGTTGAAGATTTAGGAGACTCTATTCATGTTTGGATGAATAAACGCCCTACAAAAGCAATAATTAAAACATTACCATATCCGGGTTTTCCAACAGATTTACAACCTCAAATGGGAGTGTGTTTAGCATTAGCAGATGGTACAAGCATAATTAATGAAAGTATTTGGGAATCTCGCTTTCAATATACTGAAGAACTTAATAAAATGGGTGCAAAAATAACTGCTCAAGGGAAATCTGCTGTATTTGAAGGAGTAAAGAATTTAACTGGTGCTCCTGTATATATGACTGACTTAAGAGCAGGTGCTGCATTAATTATTGCAGGTATTACAGCAAATGGTACAACAGAAGTTTATAATTTAGACCATATTGATAGAGGTTATGAAAATATAGAAGAAAAGTTTAGAAAACTTGGAGCAAAAATCCAAAGAGTAACAGAATAATAAAATAATAAAGTAACAGAAGAACAGAGGAATTTATTATGTTTAAATTTTGTAGTTTATATAGTGGGAGTTCAGGAAACAGCTTATTTGTAGAAAATGATAATGCCAAAATATTAATAGATGCTGGAGAAAGCGCAAAAAAAATAGTAGAAGCTCTAAGCAGCATACAAGTTGATATTAAAGATATTGATGCTATTTTAGTAACTCATGAACATAAAGATCATATAAAAGGATTAGGCACTCTTTCTCAAAAATATAATATACCAGTTTATGCAAATTCAGAAACTTGGAATGCAATGCCTGATCAAAGTATAAAAATTAGCGATTCTAATAAAAATGAATTTATTCCATATGAAGATTTTGCAATTAAGGACTTAGTAATATCACCCTTTAAAATACCACATGATGCAGCTAATCCTTGTGGCTATAATATATCTTTTAAAAAAGAAAAAATAAGTGTCGCTACAGATCTTGGACATATTACAGAAGACATATTATATAGATTGGAAAAAAGTTCATTTGTTTTATTAGAGTCTAATTATGAACCAGAAATGCTAGATGTTTCATCATATCCATATATTTTAAAACAAAGAATTAAAGGTCCTAAAGGACATCTTTCTAATAAAATGGCTGGAGAAACAATTTCCAATTTAATTAATTCTGGATTAAAAACTGTAATGTTAGGACATTTAAGTAAGGAAAATAATTTTCCAGAACTTGCTTATAAAACTGTTGTTGAAGAATTAATCGCTAATCATTTTGATGAAAATACAGTTAAATTAAGTGTTGCTAGTAGATATAAGCCTGGTCCTATTATAGAAATAGCAAGTTAAGGAGTTATATATGTTACATATTAATATTATTTGCATTGGAAAATTAAAAGAACAATATTTAAAAGACGCTTTAAATGAATATTCTAAAAGACTTTCTAAATATTGTTCTTTAAAAATTTTAGAACTTCCAGATGAAAAAATACCAGAAAATTTGAATGAAAACATTATAAATAAAATTAAAGACATTGAAAGTAATAATATTCTTTCACATATAAAATCTGATTCTTACACTATAGCGTTAGATTTACATGGTAAACAATTTTCATCTGAGGAATTTTCTTCAAAAATAGAAAATATTGCTTTAAATCAAAATAGTAATATAAATTTTATTATCGGCGGAACTTTAGGATTATCTGATAAATTGTTAAAGCAATCTTCAGAATTAATTTCTTTTTCAAAAATGACATTTCCACATCAATTAATAAGAATTTTTTTACTAGAACAATTATTTAGAGCTTTTAAAATTCTATCTAATGAAAAATACCATCATTAATATATAATTAGATTGTAGCAGAAATTTTTATACTCCTTCTGTAAATAGATTTTCCTATATATTGGGGGCTAGGAATAATTTACCTATAATTATTTGAGGTTTCTCTTTTTTGGGGGTTACAAATTGAAAGATTTCAAATTTCTATTTCTGCTACAATAGTAAAAACAAAATTGTTAATTATTCTGAAATTTTTTTTAGAATCTTATAAGATAATATCTTTACAAATATTTTCTTGATAATAAAAAAAATTGAAATAAATAAAATGAATTTAAATAACATCTTTACCTCTTTAGAATTAAACCTTACGTTAATATAATACTCTCCCTTTTATTATATGTCAACAAAAACCCTACGACAAAATTCGCCATATTATGACAGACGCAACCATTCCAGCTAAATCTGCTAATAGTGCAGCCGCCAAAACAAATCTAGTTTTCTTTATTCCTACACATCCAGTATATACAGCAATTGTATATAAAGTAGTTTCTGTAGATCCCATAATTGTAGAAGTTATTAATCCTATAAAAGTATCTGTTCCATATTTTTGCATAATATCTACAGCCACTCCAATAGATGCACTTCCAGATATTGGTCTTAAAAGTGCCAGTGGCATAATTTCGCTAGGTATTTCCAATAAATTAGTTATTGGTGAAATAATTTTTACTATCAAATCAATTATTCCAGAATTTCTTAGTGCTCCTACAGCAACAAATATTCCTATTAACGTAGGAATTAATTGAAAAACTATTTTTATACCATCTTTTGCTCCATCTAAAAATATATCATATACTTTCTTTCTCTCAATAATTCCATATAGTATAATAATTACAATAACAACTGGAATAGCTGCCGTAGAAAAATAGTTAATTATCTTCATGTATTTTAAATATTCTCCCTAATATAATTTTCTTAATTTTTAAATGCAAAATATAATCTTCTTCAATTTTAGTTTTTCGTTTTATTTTTCTTTGAAAATTTAATTAATATTTTAGTTGCCATAATACCAACTATTGCGGCAATTATAGTAGCTATCCAAACAGGAAATATTATTCCACTAGGAGCTGCAGATCCCAATGAATTTCTTATAGCTATAACATTAGTAGGTATTAACTGTAATGATGCTGTATTTAATACAATAAACATAACCATATAATCATTTAAAGTATCTTTTTTGTTGTTTTCTTCTTGCAATGTTTTCATTGCCTTTAACCCCAAAGGTGTTGCAGCATTTCCTAATCCTAGAAAATTAGCTACTATATTCATTGATATTTCTGCCTTTGCTTTTTCATTATTAAGATTTGGAAACAAAAATTTTATTAATGGATTGAATACTTTGCATAGTTTATCAACAAAAGTTGTATTTCTTGCAATTTCTATAATTCCATTCCACAAGCACATAGTCCCTAATAATGTCATAGATAAACTAATAACATCCTCTAATGAAGTAAATATACCATTACTAACATTTTCTACATTTCCTGAAAAAAATGCATACACTACTGAAATTATAATAAATATTGGCCATATTATATTTAACATATTTTTATATCTCTCCTAAAAAAATAATATTCATGAAAATATTTTTTATTCTTTTTATCTATAAGTTAATATTTATTGTCTGCAGTTTTGGCTTTATTCCAAGCTTTTTAATGTATTTTTACATATTTATACTGTTAAAAATTTCAAGTTTTGCTTGCAATTTTGTGTAATTTGTGCTATCATAGTTGTAGATTATTTTGTCGAAAAATGTTGAAATAAGGAGGAATAGTGATGAAATCTACAGGAATTGTTAGAAGAGTAGATGAACTAGGCAGAGTCGTAATACCAATTGAATTAAGAAATAAATTTGGGATTGCAGAAAAGGATCCTATAGAAATATATGTTGATGGTTCTTCTATTATATTAAAAAAATATGAACCAAATTGTGTATTTTGTGGTAGCTCAAAAAAACTAATGGACTACAAAGGAAAATTAATCTGTAGTAAATGTGCAAAACAAATTGCTGATATGGATACAAACGAATAAAAATAAAGGCATGAATTAAAAATGTTCATGTCTTTATTTTTTTATTTCTATTTTTCTATTTATTAACAACTTTTTATTTTTTTATAAAATATTGATATATTTCATTTTTTGCTACATTTTTATCTTTAGCTATTTTTTTTATTATTTCTTTTTTATCTAATCCTTGTTTTAAATAAACTTCGTATAATTCATCTACTGTTAAATTTATTTCTTCTTTCTCTTTTATATTATCGTTTAAATCAAGTATTATAACAAATTCGCCTTTTGGCTGATCAAATTTTTCTATCATTTCACTTAAAGTTCCTCTACTACATTCTTCATGTATTTTAGTTAATTCTCTTGCAATAACGCAATTTACATCCCCTAGAACACTTTGTAAATCCTCTAAAGTATTTTTTATTTTATGTGGAGCTTCATATAATATTACAGTTTTATTTTCTTTAGAAATTTCTTCTAATTTTTCTTTTCTATTTTTCTTGTTCATCGGTAAAAAACCATAAAAAGTAAATGTCTTAGTATTTATTCCAGAAATTATTAAAGCATTTACAAAAGCACAAGCTCCTGGAATTGGAACTATTTTAATCTCATTTTTTATTGCCTCTTTTACTAATTCTTCTCCAGGATCAGAAATTCCGGGTGTTCCTGCATCACTAACTAAAGCAATATTTTTTCCACTTAATAATTCTTCTATTAATTTTTCTGATTTTATATCTTCGTTATGCCTATAATAGCTAATTAATGGCTTAGAAATTTGATAATGATTTAATAATTTTAATGTTTGCCTTGTATCTTCTGCTGCTATCACATCTACATTTTTTAATGTTTCTATTGCTCTATATGTAATATCTGATAAATTTCCTATTGGTGTCGCTACCAAATATAATATTCCTTTCATTTAAAACCTCTCTTAAATTTTATTATAAATTTTTAATATGTCTTTTGTATAATTACCTTTTTCGTCATATATATAAAGTGGTTTATCTATTTTTAAAAATGATTTTGCATTTTTTATCGCTTTTATTAATACCAATTTAGGAGCTTCATTAGAATTTGCAAAAACAAATTTTATTTCCTTAGGTTCTAGTTTATTTTTTCTAAGTTCAAATAAAATATCAACTAGTCTTTCTGTTCTATGCACCATATAAAATGTTCCTTTATCTTTTAATAATTTATAAGAAATATCTATAAAATCGTTAAGATTTGCTTTTATCTCATGCCTTGCAATTAATTTTTCTATATTTTCATTTTTTATTCCTGTTCCCTCTTTTTTATATGGTGGATTTGTAATTACATAATCGAAACTATTTTTTGAAAATATATTTAACAAATTTTTAACATTTTCATTCAGTATTTCCACTTTTTGTTCCATATTGTTTAAAATTACATTCCTTTTAGCTAAATCTGCTAATTTTTCTTGAATTTCTATTCCATATATTTTCTCCAAACTAGTTTTAGCACTTAAAAGTATTGCTAAAATACCATTTCCTGTTCCTAGATCAATGCATTTTGAATTTTCTTTTATTTCTTTAGCAAAGTCAGTAAGCAATATACTATCTATTCCAAAACAAAAATAGTTTTTATTTTGAATTATTTTTATGTTTTTATATTCTAAATCGTCTAGTCTCTCGTCTTTCAACAATTCCATAAAATAACCTCTTATTATTAACATTTTATTTTAATATACATATTATATATAAAATTGATATATAAATCAAATTTTAATATTTATATGGTTAATATTTCTTTGGAAAGGATACATGATTATTTAATTTATTAAATATATCATAAAAAACAATATGGATAATAAAGAATGTTGTAAAAAAGAAAAGTTTAATTTAAAACAAAAAAAAGAGAACGTTGTTTGCTCTCTTTTTGAAGTAGAAGATTTTTTGTGTAAAATTAAAAAAATATGTAACGGCATAAAATTATATAAAATATTAAAATAAATAATTATTTTATTAAATAATATTTACTTAAAAACATTATAATACAAATTTAAATACTATATATTAATTTTTTGTAAATTAATATATTCTCAGTTATCTACTTTTACAAATGCATCAGTAAATTTAATTTTATTGTCTTTAAATGCTTCATCCTCTTTTCCGTCAATTAATATTTTTACTCCATTTACTTCTGTTAGCTCTGTTAGTGTATTTACAATTGAATAAATAGTTGTAGACTCTTCTTTCTCTCCACCAGTATGATTATCTACAAATTCTTTTGATAAATCTAAATATACTATGTCATTTTTTAATTCAGCACTATTAACTTTTGTGTCTTTTGGAATAGCACTTTCTAATTTGTCATTTTTAGGTTGTTCTATTAATAATTCTACAAGTTTTTTATATGGTTCATTTAATAATTCTTTTGAATCAATAATTCTACCTTCTGGCATTAATTCTCCTGTTTCTTTATTTTTATAATATAATGATACTATAGTCTGCCTCATTTGTTCATTAGAAATTTCTTCTTCTGGTTGATACTCCTCCACTGTACTATTTTTTTCTTTAAAATAAAAATATAACATCACTCCTATAATAATTAAAATAATAAAAACTAATATTATAATTAATTTCTTTTTCATATATTTTCTCCTCTCTCCATTTTTTTGTATAAACTTATTTTTGTTGTTACATAACTATTATAGACAAGTAGTTTTTAGAACTTTTTATTGACATTTTTTAGAAATTGTTTTAAATTATAAAATAAGTTATTTAAAGGAGTTTGTATTATGGCAAAAGTTAAAGATCCAATTAGCGGTTTTTCTCACGCATTTGGGGCAATTTTATCAATAGCAGGCTTAGTAATATTAATTGTATTTTCTGCAATATATGGAGATGCTTGGGATGTTGTATCATACACTATTTTTGGTGTAGGATTAATATTATTATATACATTCAGCAGTTTATATCATTTATTAAATTTAAAGCAAAAAGCTATGAATGTATTTCGTAAATTTGACCATATTATGATATATATTTTAATTGCTGCAACATATACGCCCGTGTGTTTAGGAGTTTTAAGAGGTCCTTGGGGCTGGAGCATTTTTGGCGTTATATGGTTCTTGGCTATTTTAGGAACTATTCTTACAGCAGTATGGTTAAATGCTCCTAGATGGCTTACCACAGGAATATATTTAGGCATGGGCTGGATGGTTATAATAGCTATATATCCTATGATTAAAACATTCGCCTCTTTAAATGCTTTAAATTTATTATGGTGGTTACTTGCAGGAGGAATATTATATACAATTGGTGGTATAATATATGGACTTAAATGGCCACATTTAAAAAATAAATATTTTGGTTTTCACGAAATTTTTCATATTTTTATACTACTTGGTAGTGCCTGTCACTTTATTTTTATATTATCTTTACTATCAATTTAATAAATTGAAGCTAATAAATCATAAAATTTATTAGCTTCAATTTTTTTATAAAAATTTCCTTATATAAAAGGTCATTTTTATTTGACAAAATTAGCTTTTCCGTATACAATTAAAGTTGATTAATATTGACTTTATGTAAATTATTGAGGTGGGATTATATATATGGAAAATTTATTACATGTAGGTTTAGATGTTGGTTCTACAACAGTTAAAATAGTTGTAATGGATGAAAATCTAAATACAATATATAGGGATTATCAAAGACACTTTTCTGATACAAAAAATACTGTTTGTAATGTTTTAGAAAATTTATCATCAATGTATCCAGATAGCCTTTTAACAATAGCATTAACTGGTTCTGGAGCAATGAGTGCAGCTAAATTTTTAGATTTGCCTTTTATTCAAGAGGTGGTTGCTTGTAAAAGAGCTGTAGAAAAATACATTCCAAAAACAGATGTGGTAATAGAACTTGGTGGCGAAGACGCAAAAATAATTTATTTCGATAAATCAATTGAACAACGTATGAATGGAACATGTGCCGGAGGAACAGGTGCTTTTATAGATCAAATGGCTTCATTATTACATACTGACCCAGCTGGTCTAAATGAACTTGCTAAAAAACATACTATGATTTATCCTATTGCTTCTCGTTGTGGAGTTTTTGCTAAAACTGATGTGCAACCTTTATTAAACGAAGGAGCAGCAAAAGAAGATATTGCTGCGTCAATTTTTCAAGCAGTAGTAAACCAAACAATAAGTGGTTTAGCTTGTGGTAGACCAATAAGAGGCCATGTAGCTTTTCTAGGTGGACCTCTTAATTACCTTTCAGAATTAAGAAAGAGATTTATAGAAACACTAAAATTAACAGACGAAGAAATAATTGTACCAGAAGAAGCTCATCTTTTAGTAGCTAAAGGTGCTGCTCTTGACTCTGTAAATACAAAACCTATTACAATAGAAAAATTAAAAAGCAAAATAGGTGTGTTAAAAGTTTCTCATGATGATACGTCTGTACCTTTGCACCCTTTATTTACAACAGATGCCGATTATGAAGAATTTAAGCAAAGACATGAAAAAGATAAAGTAGAAAAAAAGGATTTAAAATCTTATAAGGGCAATGCCTTTATTGGAATAGATGCAGGATCTACAACTACAAAACTTGTTTTAATTGATGAAGAAGGTAATCTATTGTATTCATTATATGGAAGCAACGAAGGTAACCCTCTACAAAATGTTATTAATAACTTAAAAACATTATACAAAGAATTACCAGATGGAATAACAATTCGATTTAGTGGAATTACAGGTTATGGTGAAAAATTGGTCCAAACAGCTTTAAACGTAGATTTAAATGAAATAGAAACTATTGCCCATTACACAGCCGCAAAAAAATTTATGCCTAATGTTACAAGTATTGTAGACATTGGTGGTCAAGACATGAAATATATAAAACTTAAAAATGGTGCAATTGATAACATAATGTTAAATGAAGCTTGTTCTTCTGGTTGTGGATCATTTATTGAAACATTTGCTAAAAGTTTGAACTTATCAATAGAAGATTTCGTAAAATCTGCACTTGAATCTAGAAAACCAGTTGACTTGGGTTCAAGATGTACAGTTTTCATGAATTCTAGAATTAAACAAGCTCAAAAAGAAGGATATTCTGTAGGAGATATATCAGCAGGTCTTTCATATTCTGTAATAAAGAATGCTATTCAAAAAGTTATGAAAGTTAGAGATACTGCTACTTTAGGAGATTATATAGTAGTACAAGGTGGAACTTTTTATAACGATGCAGTTTTAAGAGCTTTTGAATTAATTGTAGGAAAAAATGTTATAAGACCCAATATTGCAGGATTAATGGGTGCATATGGAGTTGCATTACTTGCAAAAGAACAATACGAAACTAATAATGATAAAGACTATGTATCTACTATCTTAAAAGATGATGAATTAGACAACTTAAAAATAGATGCTTCACATGTTCGTTGTGGACTTTGCGAAAATCATTGTTTACTTACCGTAAATAAATTTAGTAATGGCAAAAAATATATTTCAGGTAACCGTTGCGAAAGAGGTGCCGGAAATATTAATGGAGATAAAAATCTACCAAATATAATGAAATATAAATTTAACAGGTTATTCAATTACGTCCCTCTAGAAGAAAAAGACGCTTCAAGAGGAACTATAGGTATTCCTAGAGTCTTAAACATGTATGAAGACTATCCTTTCTGGTTTACTTTCTTTACAGAATTAGGATTTAGAGTAATAATATCTGAAAAAACAACTAGAAAGACTTATGAAAAAGGTATGGAATCTATGCCATCAGAATCAGTATGTTTCCCTGCGAAACTTTCTCATGGTCATATTATAAGCCTTATAGACCAAGGAATAAAAACTATTTTCTATCCATGTATGCCTTTTTCTAGAAAAGAATTTAAACAAGCAGATAATAAATACAATTGTCCAATTGTTATTTCTTATTCTGAAGTATTAAAAAATAACGTAGAAGAATTAAAAGAAAAAAATATTAAATTTTTAAATCCATTTTTGCCATTTGACCCTAAGACATTAGCAGAAACAATTTTGGATTTACCTGAATTTAAAGAATACAATTTTACTAAAAAAGAATTGCTTCAAGCTGCAAAAAAAGCTGAAAAAGAATATCAGAATTTTAAAGAAGATATCCGTGCCAAAGGCAAAGAAGCTTTAGCATACATGAGAGAACATAATTTAAAAGGTATTGTTCTTGCTGGAAGACCATACCATACAGACCCAGAAGTTAATCATGGTATTGACACTTTAATTACTGGTCTTGGACTATGTGTATTAACAGAAGATAGCATTTCTGATATGGCTACTTTGAAACATCGTTTAAGAGTAGTAAATCAATGGGTTTACCATGCACGTTTATATGCTGCTGCAGATTTTGTTGGAACTCAAAAAGACTTAGAATTAGTACAACTAAACTCTTTTGGATGTGGTGTTGATGCAGTTACAACAGATCAAGTTGAAGAGATCCTTGAAAGTTATGGTAAAATGTATACACTAATTAAAATAGACGAAGTTAATAACTTAGGAGCAGTTAGAATACGTATACGTTCTTTACTTGCAAGTATGAAAAAACGTGAAAAAGAAGCAAATTCTCAAAATATTAAAGATGTTAAAGAAGCTTAAAACTATTCTAAGGAGGTTATATAAAATTAATGGAACTTGGAAATTATGAATTACATAGAGAAATATTCACAAAAGATATGAAAAAAACATATACAATATTAGTCCCTCAAATGGCTCCAATCCATTTTGAATTATTAGAAGCAGCTGTTAAATCTTGTGGATATAATGTTGTATTATTAAGGGAATGCACTAATCATACAGTAGAAACAGGCTTAAAATATGTTAATAACGATGCTTGTTATCCATCAATATTAGTAACAGGTCAAATGATAGAAGCTTTGCAATCTGGAAAATATGATCCAAATAAAACTGCTTTAATCATGTCACAGACAGGCGGTGGTTGTAGGGCTACAAATTATATTGGATTTATAAGAAAAGCTTTAAAAGACGCAGGTTTTCCTAATGTACCAGTTATATCATTTAATGTAGTTGGAATGGAAAAAATGCCAGGATTTAAAATTACACTTCCTTTAATAGAAAGATTATTAAAATCTGTAGTTTACGCAGATTTATTGCAAAAAATGTTAACAAAAAATAGAGCTTATGAAATACATAAAGGAGAAACAAAGCAATTATTTGACAATTGGATGGATAAGTGCAAGCAATTAGTAGTTAAATCTAGTATGAAAGAATTTAAAAAGAGTATATATGAAATAGTAGAAGACTTTGAGAAAATAGAACTAGATACTACTATCGTTAAACCAAAAGTAGGTATAGTAGGAGAAGTATTAATTAAATACCATCCTTTTGGAAATAACTATATTGCAGATAAATTAGAAGAAGAAGGTGCAGAAGTAATTTTACCCGATTTTATGGGATTTGTTAAATTTATTGCAACGCACAAAATTACATTTAATCAATTAATAAAAACAGATAAAACAAAAGCCAAATTATTTAAAGCTGCTATTAAGTTAATTGATATACTAGAAAAAGATTCTGTCATCGCACTATCAAATTCTAAAAAGGGATATCTATTGCCTTGTAACATTTGGGAATTAGAAGATAAAGTAAAAGATATATTATCAATAGGTAATCAAACAGGCGAAGGTTGGTTTTTAACAGCTGAAATGATTGAATATATTGAACATGGTATTCCAAATATTGTTTGTGTACAACCATTTGCTTGCTTACCAAATCATGTAGTTGGTAAAGGAGTTATTAAAACCATCAGAGATAAATATCCAGAAGCAAATATTTCGGCAATAGACTATGACCCCGGAGCTAGTGAAACAAACCAAACAAATAGAATAAAATTATTAATGACTGTTGCTAAAGATAATTTAAATAGACAACAAAAAGAAAAAGAAGCAATAAATAAAGAAAATGAACTAACAAATGAAAATAAAGTTGAAATAAAAAAATAATTAAAATATAAATTATGTTTTAATTATTAATATTTATTAAATGATATTAATTTAAATAATAAATAAATAATAATTATTATTTAATATTTATTATTTATTTTATTATTTTATTATTTATCATTTTTTTATTTATATTTTATTATAAATTTAATTAATATTTTAATTAATAATAATTTATAAAATCAAAATTTTTTATTTAATTTAATATTAATAATATAAATATACTTTTATAATAAATAATTATTCAAACTTAAAACAAATAGGTTAAGTTTAAAATTTTTTATACATGACATATACATTTTATTTAAATCGTTTTCTACTTTTCTTTTATCACATCTTTTTTATTATTGTTCTAATCATTTTGACAACTTTTATACAATCTTTATTCTTTCTTTTGCAGAATTTGTTTAAAATAAAATTTAAATCTTGATATACACCAATTCTTCATTCATATCAATAAAAAAGAACTATACAAATTATATTGTTTTACTAATATTTAAAATCTCAGTAATCCGTTCACTTTTGTTTTACAGTTATTAAAAATATTTTAACAAAATATATATTTTGTTAATACTTTTTCTCTCTATTATGATATTTGTTTAATATTTTTTAAATTATACTTTTGTTTCTCTTTATTTTTTATTATATGTTAAAGATATGTTTGAAAATCATTTTGACAATTTTTGTTAGACGTTTTATTTTTCCCTTATATGTTCTATATTTTTATATTATGTATACTTCATTCAATTTATGTAGATTTATAACGTATTAAATTTTTTCTAATTCTACAAAAAAATTAACTAATTCTAAATCGTATTTTTATACAATTATCTCTTATTAAATATCATTTTTAAATCAAATAGTAATAAATAAATAAATATTAAATATTTACTTTTTTTATTTTTAATATTTAATTTTATTTTTTAACATCTATTTTCTATTTTTTGTTTTTTATAAATTAAATTTATTTTTATTTAATTTATAATATTATTAAAAAAATAATTATTTTCTATATAAATAAAAAATATAATTATTTTTTTATATTTTATACAATATTTAATATAATAATTCTTTATTTTATAAAAAAATTATACAATTTATTTTTATAATAAATTATTATAATATTTTTAATTTATATAATTATTAATTTTATTTTTAATTTTTCTTTTTACAGTTATTAATATTTATATTATTTTTTTAACTTTTAATTTCTCTACCATATTCTATATTAAAACCTTTACATATTTAAAATCTATAAAAATTATATTCTAAGTTTAGCATATAAATTTCATACCACAGTGATTATATCATTTTGACAACTTGATGATATTATTATACATTCTCTGAATAATATTTTCTCATTATGACTTATATTTATCTATTTATATTTCATATGGCATTACTCTATCAATATATCTTTCTATTTTGGTTAATAATTCATAGCTTTTCTTAAACTTTAGTAATCCGTTCAATTCTTTAATTATATTTTATTAAATTTATGTGGAAAACTCTATTAAAATTGTTTTATGATAACCATATGTTTTATATTAAGAAACTATATGTTTGAAAACTATAAAACTTAACATTAAATATTCATATTTATATAGTTCGAAATTTAAATCTTTTTGGCAATTTATTTTTTATAAAGTTTTATCATTTACACATTCATAAATTATATGTTTTCGACTTACATTTTTACATTACGTAAACTTTTTTCTTTCCGTTCCTTATATAATGAAATATATTATTCCTTACATCATTTTTTAATTTATATTATATATTTGTTTTAATATTATAAAAATATAAATCAAATATAATATTATTTTTATAGTATGTTTAATATTATAAAAAAACTAATATATTATTTAATTTTTATGAAAAATAATATTCAATAATTAATTTTATTAATTATTTTTTTATATATATTAATTACTTTTTATATAATATAAAATATAAAATATTTTTTATTTTTAAATTATATTTTTATATTATTTTATTTTTATTGTCTATTAAATTAATTAATATATTTAAATAAAAATGTTAAAAATAAAATTTAAAACAAAATATTTTTTTATTTATTTAAAACTTTTTTAATATTGTTATAAAAATATAATTTATATTTTATATAATACCAATTAACATTTTTTTCATATTAATAAAATATACTTTATATCTTTTAATAATCTATGCATACTAAAAAATAGTTTTAATATCATCAAGGGGCTAGTCATATCATTTTGGCAATTCTTTGAAGATCTTCTTCATATTATATAATCATTTTTATAATAACTTATATATTTTAAGCTCATTTTATATACTTTATATTTTTATAATGTTTAATGTAAAAATTAATGTACATTTTTAATAATTTAAAAAAAATAAGCATTCCGTTTAGTTTTATATTCTTTTTTTAGTTAGTTTATTCAAATAGTAATAAAATTTTTTGATTTTTTATTACTATACACAAAAAATTTTTTAATTAAAATTTATATGAATATTATCTTATATAATAAATATTACATTAGTTTATTTAATTTTTAAATCTTTTTGACAATTTTTTATTTTAGTAAAACTTATGTTGTACATACCCTATTCTTATTCAATTTTTCATTTATGTATACTATAAAATTACAAATATCTTATATAATTTTCTTCATATATTTTTTATTAAAATTTAGAATTTTACAATTTTATTTAATATATTTATCTCCTTCTAAACAATAAAATTAATTTTAAAAATATTTATCTTTATTTAAATTATTTTATAAAATATTAATTATTTATTTTTATTAAATTATATAATATTTTTTATGAAATTATTAAGAATAATTTTTTATAAAAAGTAAAAAATTATTTTTATATTATTAATTAAATAATTATAAATTTATTATTTAATTAATTAATAATATAATTGTTTAAACTTTTATTAATTTATTTTCTGATAATTTATTTTTTAACATTTATTCAAAATATATCATTATTTTTATTTTAAAATTTTTTTATTATTTTATATTTATAATTATTAATTAATTTTTTTATTATATTAGTTAAATAATTATTTATTTAAAGAATAAAATATAAATCACTCGTTCTACTTTTTATTTATTAATATATATTATCGTTTTTTCTCCAAGTCCGAACTTATAATTGTTTTTATATTTTAGAATATAAATTTTTGTACTTTAATCTATCTTTTTGACAAGTTTCTATGAATTTCTTCTGTTATAACTTTTCTATTTTAAAATCTTATATGTTTTTCTTATTTTTTTGTTTCATCTATTTTGTAGAAAATACCTTCATACATTCTTTTTTTATATTTATTATCTCTAACCTATTTTTCTTTTATCCGTTTATTTTTACAATCCGTTTTCTTATTTTTGTCTCTTAAATAAGTCTATTTTTTTATGCGTTATTAAAAGTAAAGGTATAAAATATGACTCATGTTTTTTTATCTTATTATCTATATATAAAATCTTTGCATTTCTTTTCTTTTTTAAAACTAATTTGACAATATTTATTTACTATATTATTACTTAATATTACTCTAAACATTATTAAATAAACATCGTTTTGTAGTATTATGTATACTTGTTTTTTCTGTCCTGCTCATTTTTTGGTAAAATTTTTTACATTATAATCTTTATTTTTTTAATATCATAATTTGTAATATAACAAATATTTTTCTTTTTTATAAAACGACCATTTATTAAAGTAAATATTTTTTTATATAAGAATAATAAAATATTTTAATTTTATAAAATATTATTAATTATTTTTTATTATTCTGTTATTTTTTACTAATTATTTATTTTTTTAATTGTTTATCATTTTTATTATTTATAATTAATTGTTAATTATTTTTTATTTTTTAATAAATATTATATATTATTTTTCCATAAAATTTATAAAAATAAAAATTATAAGATTTATATTTTATAATTTATTAAAATAATAAATTTAAATATTTTAATTAAATTTTAAATTATGTTATTTTTATTAAAATAAAAATAATATATAATATTTAAATTTATATATTTATCATAAAAAATATTTTAATCATTATTTAATAATTCCTTTTATATAGTCTTGTATTGTTTGAAATCTAAAATTTATATAACATATTATATTAACTTCACAATTAATATTGAAATTGTATTCAGCGTTAAACATACAATATATCTTTTTGACAAATATGCTTTATACTTGTTTTTCTCTTATACTTATATTTTGTTTTATCTTTGTACAAGTCTAATCTTATTTTTTTAATATAAAGTTCGTATTATCGATCAATAAATTTTTATATCATCTTAGAATTTTTAAATTTTTTACTAATCCGTTCACTTTCGCATTACAAATTTTGATATTTTCTATTAATATCTATCAGATTAAAATTAAATATCGAAACCATTAACCTCTTTAAATACCCTATTACTGTTTTCATAATTTACTATGTCTTATAAAAAGTCAAATAAATCTTATATATAATTTGACTTTATTGACAATATTTAATGCTACTTAGTATTCATATAAACATGGCATATTTATACATTTTAATTTTCCATTTCTATGTTTTATGTATACTGTTTAATCATATAACTTATTTAATATGCTTCCTATTTTTTATAGATTATTTTCAGTTATACATTACCTATTTGTATTTTTATTACTATAAATTTATTTAATTAATATATAATTAAATATAAAATATATTATTTTTTATTGATTACTATAAAAAATATTTTATAATTATTAAAAAAAATTATAATTAATAAAAAATTATTTTTTTGTTTTATAATTTTTAATACTTTACATTTTTAATTAATAAAAAAATAAATTAATAATTTTAATAATAATTTATTTTATATTATTTTTCTATAAAATAAATAACTATATTTAATAAAAAATTATTTAATTATATTTAATTTATATTTTTTATTAATTATAATTAAATAATTTTTATTTATAATTTAAAATCAATAATAATATTTTTATTAAAATAATTATTTTTACAGTTTTAAATAAAATATTCTTTTTAATTTCAATTATTATTAATTAAAAATCTTACTTTAAACTCTTATCATTTTTATATCAAAATATAAAAGGAATATTTACATAAAATTCGTGTTGTATACATAAATTTGTAAAGTAAGCTATTACAATCGAAAGATTATTCATTAACAAATCTTGTCAAAAAAGTAATAAAAAACTCTCTATAAAATTCAATCATAAAATCATATATAAACATTATCAAATCATCTATCCAAAATATAAATTTAAATGATGCGCATACTATATTAAAATATATTCAATATTCTTATCTATATTTAATAAAATATAATACAAACCTAAACGGATTATTGGAAATTTTAAAATAATACAAACTCTATACTTTTTATATCATATACTCATAAAAAATAGACTATAACTAAATAATATATAAAGTAATTTTTTTATCACTAACTTTGCCATGTTAAAAAAGTAATTTTTTTATAGAATTTGTCAAAATAGTCTTAATACACATGAATTATATTATAAACTTTAAAATTTTCTTAAGAACATATCTCATAAAACTAGTAACCTAAAGTACCTTTATTAAATTTTAAAACAAATCAATAATTAAATGATTATTATTTAATTATTGATTATTTAATTATTTAATTATTTTATTATTTTATTATTTTATTATTTTATTATTTTATTATTTTATT
>ERZ1643251.2085-NODE-2085-length-21071-cov-12.408927_pt1 | contig 21071 bp, 26 predicted proteins | sample MGYA00579261_ERZ1643251 | MGnify/ENA primary metagenome ERZ1643251 (study PRJEB29033, sample SAMEA4952267) | chicken gut metagenome | biome: Broiler Chicken; feature: Gastrointestinal Tract; material: Caecum | place: Ireland | collected 2018 | study: Broiler... | reverse complement strand
GAGCCGCCGCAGAACGAGCCGCCGCAGAACGAGCCGCCGCAGAACGAGCCGCCGCTATGACCTGGACATTGTCCGAAAGAGAAAAGAAGCTAATAAAGTCACTGAAATAAAAGGAGAACACAGAGGAAAAAGAAAATGAGCGATAAAGAGTACATCAAGTATCTGTCCAAGTGGCTGAGGTTTGACAGCGGAGAGGACTGTTGCGCCCGGTGCGCATACGACCCGAAGACCAAACTCTGCCCGAATTGGACAAAATCCGGGAGATTAAAGAGCAAGCAGACCTGCTATGACGGGATGAGGGAATATGCCGACAAAAAGCGATCTGATTAAAAGCAGGAAGCGGGTAAAAGACCACGGAGAGGTCTACACCCCTCCGCATATCGTCAAGGATATGTGCGATTTGCTTCCGGCAGAGATGTGGAAAACGCCGTTTAAGACCTTCCTTGAGCCTTGTTGCGGGAATGGCAATTTTCTAGTAGAAATCCTTGACAGGAAGTATAAAGCCTGTCAGAACGCAAAAGACGGGCTGAAAGCGTTGGTCTCGGTGGTCGGAATCGACATTCTGCCGGACAACGTACAGGAAAGCAGGGCGAGGCTGTTGAAACAGTTCTGCGAGCGGTTCGAGCCGAACGAGGCTGTCATTCTGCTGGCCTCCGGGATTTTGGAGAACAACATCATTTGCGGGGACAGTCTGAAAATCATGAAAGAATGGGAGGAAGAACATGAAGCCGTTAAAGCCATTGCAAGCCGTTAGAACCATTTGGAGGATTAAAAAACGTCCGGTTTATTTAATCCGAAGGGAAGAAGATAATGCTATTCTTGGGAAGCGTAATCTTGGATTTCACGGAGAAGTTTATATAGAAAGTCACAATCTTGAGAGCGTAAAAATTTATAATTACAAAGGAGGGCTGTGGATGGAATGTATCGTTGATCTTGAAAAATACCCGATCCCGTTCTATTCTGTCTTCCTGTCCAAGCGAGCTGCAAGAAGATTTATACGAGCAAACCATTTATTTCGTAAAATCCAAGGAAAGGAGAAATCCCTATATGACATTTGAAGAAACGCGAGAACTGTTAAAGGAACTGCGGGAGGCCCGGAGGTACGCCATTCAAGTGCAAAGGGACATTCAGTCCATCCGGGAGAACATAGACGCGCTGCAAAGCCCCCTGGGAAAAGATACCGCAGGGGGAGGTCAGGCAGGCAGCGTGGTGGAGCGGATCGTCGTCCGGCTGGTGGCAAAGCAGGAAGACCTGGCGAGGGCGTTGGAGGCGGTCATGGACACAGAGGACAAGCTGGAAGCGGCGATCAAGACCCTGACGGCCCGGGAGCGGGAGATCATCGTAGGGTACTATATGCGAGACCGAACGCACTACCAGCTGGCGCGGGAGTGTGGGTACGAGGAAAGGCAGGTCTATCGGATTAAAAAACAAGCTATTTGGAAAATCAGCAAAAAGGTGTAAAGATGTCAGTCCATGTCAGTTTTTTCTATGCTATAATGTAGTATGGGACAATGGACGGGAGGAGGATGTATGTCAATTGTTTTAGACGCGCAAGGCGTAGTAGATTTCCTCTCGGGGAAGAAATATCCCGTCCCCTGCAAGTTCAAAGTTTATGAGCCTGGGGATAAATATGCTCATGTTTTGGACGGAGGCCCCGGGTTTTGTACGGTTGGCCCGATTGAAAAGGCAGATAAAAAACTGCTGAACGCCCTGTCCTTTGAGGTCTCCCAAATTGCAGAACAGGCGTTTTGGGAAGAGGATATTGAAGCGTTAGAGTTTTATTGTTGTTCGTATGAAAAAGCAGAGTATCCGGGATATAAAGGTGTCATTATCGGGAAACCTTTGATTTATTTCAGAATTATTTCAAAAGGCGACTACATTTTTGTCCTGGATCCGGATGGGGAAAGAACGAAACTTGTAAAGGTTGAAAAGTACGACCCTGTTAAGGATGGGGGAATGGTAAGAGTTAAAATAGACGTACCGCCCCTGTCAAATCGTTGAAGGCCCCCACTCGACCTGGGCAAGTCGGTAAAAGGCCCCCTTCCTCTCGGAAAAGAGAAAGCACCCAGCGAAAGCCAGGTGCTTTTTTCATGCTCAAAAATACTTATGGGGTCGTCCGGCGGGCTTCCGCTTGGCCTCTTCTACGGTGGGGAGCCGTCCGAGCTTGGCGGCCTTCTTGTAGACGGTGGTCACGCTGACCCCGGCCCGGTAGGCAATCTCCACGGCGGTCATCTCGGGTTTCTTTTCTTCCATAGCCGCCTCCTACAGATACAGGTCCTCGTTGGTCTCTTCGTCCGAGAAGAGAACCACATAGCGGACCTCGCCGTTCTCGGTCGTGTACGTCCAGGTGTCCGTGTACTCGGGGACTTTGTCCAGCGAAATCCCGTGGCAGTCATGGTACAGGTCCACGATGTCAAACCCGTACTCGCAGACGGATTGATTACGGCCTCCGGCGCAGGGGAAGTTGTTGTTCTCGAAGTCTTCGGCAGAGATGTCCGCATAGGTCAGTTTGTGGTTGTTCTTCATGTTCTTCCTCCGGGCCGACCGTCCATTCGGTACGGATTTACAGCCCCGGCCTGTCATCATCAGTACGGGGCGGCCATTCCCCGCAGACCCCCGAAGGGGTTTCGACATTAAATGTAATTGATATATTCTTTGTGAGAAAAGTTGTCAGCACAATCTCTTAACAATTTCTCCCCGCTTTCAAGCAAGCAGAAAACTCTTTCTGCTTCTTCGGTTGTTTTAAACTCAATTTCTAAACGAAAAGCTTCACCCCGTTTCGGATACACCAAGACAGGAGACTCCCCGCTTTCTTTCGCTTTCGGGTAGGCTGTGATCAAATTAACACAGAGAGGGGAGGAGAGGAATTCCTCCCAATATTCGCGCTGAATTTTAGTTCCGTCTTTCATAATGCTTTTTTGAAGGACTTTCATTTTAACCTCCGATTATTACCACTTCCGCCCGGCCTTGACTTCGGCCAGATTCTTCTCCGCTTCGGCAATGTAGGCATTGCCCTTTTCTTCGTCCCAGTACCCGGCCCATTCTTCCCGAACCCGGGCCAAAAGTCTGGTGTAGTACTCAATCAGCTTCTCTTGCTTGGTCATGATTAACCCCTCCGGGCGGCGGCCCATTTACCCCAGAACGATTTCAGCGACCCGTTCCGGCGGTCAATCCATTTACCCGCGGACGATTCCGCGAAGAACTCGTCCAGAAACTCGGTCATCAGGGTGCGGAACTGTTCCATCACTTCCGGCGCGACCCTGTCGGACTGAACTGTCAGGGATTTCTCGGCCTCCGGCCGTTCGGCCAGAAACCCGGCCCGGATTTTTTCAGCCCAGGCGATCTGTTTGTCCGACCCGGTCAGGGCGGGCAGATCATACTGCGATTCGACAGCCGCACGTTCTTCGGCCTGCTGTCTGGCATAGCACTCTGGGCAGACCGCGCTGTCCCTGTACCAGTCCAATTTCCGTTCCCGGTCACGTTCCGGGCCAAACAGTTCGACGGTGCCGCTGTGTCCGCAGCTGTAGGTGACGGTGTATTTCATTTCCATTCCTCCCGGACAGGTTTCCCCTGTCCTGATTACACGAACATTATACCATAAATAAAAAACGTTGTCAACTATTTTTTAATCATTTTCAAAAAAAATTTTCCCCATAAAAATTCCCCCCAAAAAGGAGGTGAGAGCGGTGGCAAAAATGGGTAGACCGCGGATTGAAATCGACAAAGAACAGTTTGAAAAATTGTGTTTAATCCAGTGCACACAAGAAGAGATTGCGGGCTGGTTCAAATGTTCGGATGACACGCTGAATAACTGGTGTCGCCGGGAGTATGGGCAGACATTTTCGGGGGTTTATAAAAATTTTTCGGCGGATGGAAAAACATCCCTGCGCCGGGCGCAATTCAAGTTGGCGCAGACAAACGCCAGCATGGCGATCTGGCTGGGTAAACAATATTTGGGACAACGAGACCAGGAACAGGAACGGCGCGCAGAGGATAGAATCCATTTGAATATTCAAATTCAGGACTGCAACAAAAATGATCAGTAGGAATGTGACTGTCCCAATTGAATACGCCCCCCTGTTTGACCCGACTGTTCACGAAATCGTGGAATCGTCCGGGCGGTGTTCGGCTAAATCGACGTCCAATGAAATAGCGGCCATCACCCTGATGACCCAGGACGCCCGGAATAATATATGGTATTGCCGGGCCGAGAAGGGGGACATTCGGGAAACGGTTTTTTCGTCGATGATCAGCACCATCCAATTGATGGGGCTGGAATCCGTGTTCGAATGGTCGCTGTCCCCGTTCCAGATTACCTGTATGTCCACGGGCGCCCGGTGTTATTTTTCCGGGATAAACGGAAAAACCAATGATGACGTGACCGCCACCAAGGGTTTTACGCCACAATATAAAACGCTGGCCATGTGCGTGCTGGACGAGGCGGATCAGGTCAAACACGAAAACCACATCACGGCCTGGGAATCCACGGCAGTCAGGTTTTTGTTGCCCGCCGGGAAAATGGTGTTCGCGTACAATCCGCCCATGTCCCGCAGTCATTGGGCGCACCGTTTTTTCGGGGACAAAATCAAAAACGGGGCCACACGGATTTATGCCACCTGGGAGAACATCCGGGGTCTGCTGACGGCCAAAACAATCGCCAGCATAGAAAAATATCGGCGTGATGACCCGGACTACTACCGGTATTGGTATTTAGGTGAATCGGTCAATTTTCGCGGTATGGTCTATCCGCAGCTGGACAGGCAGAAACACATCGTTGACATTTTTCAACTGTTTGCCCAGGGTGACCGGGTGTCCGAACTGATCCTGGGCCTGGACGAGGGGACGGTAAACGACAGTACCTGCGTGACCCCGCTGGCGGTCATGTTTTCGGGCCGGGCGGTGGCATTGGATTGCTATGAAAACGATCCGCTGGTCGCCGGGCAACAGTCCCCGGCAGAACAGTCTAGGGCGCTGGCTAGATACCTGCGTGACCTGTTGATGAAATTCCCGTTTTTGCAGACCGTTCCCCGCCGCTGGATTTTTGAATGTGCAGAGGGCGGCCAGATGTTGCGCCTGCAATTTATTGACGACACCGGGGAACAGTGCCTGCTGGTCGGCCACAAAAACATCATGGGGGACGTCAAACGGGTCAGGTCAATGCTGTCGGAAGGGATCCTGCTATTCCACGTTGACCCCCGTGTGAACACCATGACATTGGTGGAAGATATGGAAAATTACGTTTTTGACGAGGAAAAGAACAAAATCAAGGAAGGGCAGAGGGATGACACAATAGATAGTTTGGAATATGCCACCAAACTATACTATGACATGCCCATGCAAGTGGAGGCAGTATGAGCTATAATCAAACAACGGCGTGCGTGAACGCGCCATCGCGGCGGCTGTTTGCGCCGATGTTCCGCGCCCGGTGGCAGAACATGCAGAACATCGTCAACGACAGCGTGTTCTACGACATGGTGCCGGAACCCTATTTGACGTACTACCAGGCGTTCATCCGACAGTGGATACAATGGTCGCAGGGGTTTGTCCCGGCCCTGCACAGGCAGGATTTCTTTTCCACGGGGATGGGCTACACGGTCTGCGACATCTTCGCCCGGCAATGTATGTCAGGCGGATATAGGTTTCATTCGCAGAACCCCGAGGCCAAGGCGGCCCTGAAACTGTGGGACGGCGGACGGCTGGAAACGGTGTTCGCGGAAATGTTTTTCTTTTCGAACGCCGGGGGAAATTCCATGCTCTGCCTGACCCCGATTGACGGGGAAGTGTACCCCTCGGCCATTCCGATCAATCGCCTGTATTTCATGATCGGCCGCCGCGGGGAAGTGACCCAGGCCATTATATTCAACCGATTTGTGGCCGGGGAGACGGCCTACTATGCCCGTGAATCCCGCATGCAGCTGGATGGGCGCGGGTACTATCGGGTCGAATTGGCGCCGGGAACGCTGGTGACGTCCCCGTCATTCGTGACGGCTCCCTGCCGGGAAGTGCCGGACAAGATCAGGGGGCAGTGGGAATATGCCTACGGAAACATCGTGCCGGGGGTGTGGTACGAACTCCCCAAATCATTCCATTCGCTTGGGCTGTACAACATTCGGAATAAATCGGTAGCGGTCGCTATTGCAGACCTGCCGGGGTATTCGGACAGTACACTGCACACGGCGCTGGACGTGTTGTATTCGATTGACTACAACTACACGCAGGGGCAGGTCGATCAGTACATGGGTAAATCCCGGGCGCTGATCCCGAAACAGTTCCAGACGGCGCCCGTTCGCGGCGGCGGGGTCGGAATCCGGAAAGCGGTCGAAGAGGGGGTCAGTTTCGTTGAAGCCGTCAACATGCGCGGGCCGGAATTGAATGACGAGTTCTACACGCAGGTGGAGAGTGGGGACATGAACGGCACGCCGATCAAACCCACGTTTTTACAGCCCGATCTTCGAGGCGAAGCCCGGAAGTACATCCGCGACAGCGATCTGGAACTGCTGGCGAGCAAGGTCGGACTGTCGGCCACCACGCTGGCAAACCATCTGGCGGCGGGTGCGGCCAAGACGGCCACGCAGGTGCGGAGCGAGGTCTCCGAGACCGAATCGTCTGTGAACAACAAGAGAGAATTGGCGAAGGCATCCATCAACCGGATGTTGAATGACGTGCTGAATTTCTACGGGTTTGCGGACAAGGTCGAAATCTCGTGGGGCCGTTCCGGGATGAACAGTTCTGTCGAAAATTCCGAGCTGTTGAAGGACTATCAGGCCGGGACAATGCCAATCCGGATGTACCTGCAAAAACGCTGGCCGGACATGTCCGAGGAGGAAATCGAACGGACGGCGCAAGAAATCGAAGAAGAGAAGCGGCAGGAGGCCGCATTAGGCGCAGAGCAAGACTTTTTCGGGGCGGGCGAGTAAATGGCCGGAATCACGAAAGACCCGCTGAACGCGCAGGCAGAGGCCCTGCAAGAGGCCGAAACGCAACTGAAGTTATTGGCAAAGACAGCGCTGGTTGAGGGGCTGTCTTTTTTGGTCGCGAACGGCAGAGCGCGGGAGATCATCAAAAAGGCCCTGGCAAAGGTGCGCAGTCCTACTTTGCGCCGGGACGCGTATCTGTCTTTGCGCCGATTTTTCCAGCGGATATATCTGGAATTGCGGCGGGAGATAGACCGGGGCCTGCTGATTGCGGCGTTACTGATACTTGGCATACGCAGGGGCGAAGAAAGCGACCTGCAAGAGGCAGAATACACGTTGGCCTATCCGTACCAGCCACAGGGCCGAGAGCTGGCAGAACGCGCCTCGCGGGCGTATATGCGCAAGGTTTCAAGAGCATTGAGAAAGCTGGCGAAGCAGAGAGCGTTAGACCCGAGAGACGTGACCGGGCGAAACAGTCTGCGGAATCTGGCGGAAATGCAGGTGCGGGCCGAAGCGCAGGAAAGAGACCTGCAACGGCTTCGAGATAGCGGGGTGCGGCTGGTGGTCTGTTCAGCGCATGAAAATTGCTCCGACCGCTGTTTCCCGTGGCAGGGCCGCGTGTACAGTCTGAACGGGACGACCGGGACGACATCGGACGGACGGAAGTATATCCCCCTGGAAGTGGCAACGGATATTTACTACACCACAAAGGCCGGGAGGGTCTACAAAAACGGTCTGTTGGGATTTAATTGCAGACACAGATTGTCCCCCTATAAGCACGGTTTAAAGCCCGAGTTTGTCAGCGAAGCGACCCAAAGACGGGAGTACGCGATAGACCAAAGGCAGCGTCAGTATGAACGGGAGATCTTGCACTCCCGGGAGAAAGCCCTGATCTTCCGGGGGATAGACCCGGAAGCGGCAAGGAAGTATCAGGAGCAAGCGGACAGGCTGAACCGGGATTATATCCGTTACAGCCGTGCAAACGGCAGGGAGGCCTATCCCAGCCGGACAAAACCACTTTGATGAAGCAGACTACGGTCTGCCTTTTTCATGCCCTGGACACGGCGTTAAAAGGCCCAAGGAGCAACATATGGCATTTGGATTTTTCAAAAAGAAGGAGGCAAAACCCATGACGACCCTGGAAGAAGTCAGGAAGGCCTATGAGGATTTGTCCGAGGACGACAAGGCGAAGTTCCATCAGTCCCTGAAAGACCGTGTAGACGAAAGCGTAGCCGCGCAGGAGCGCGAACACGGAGAAGAGGACAGCCAGACCGCCAAAGACCGCATTGACGAGGCAGAAGGCGCCGAGAAAGCGGACGAGGAACGGAAAGCCGAGGGAGAGAAACCCGAGGCCGAAGAACACGCCGAAGCCGAGGACAAGCCCGAAGAGGACGAAGCCGAGGAGAAACCCGAGGCAGAGCCGGAGGGGGAACCCGAAGGAGAACCCGAGCCGGAGAAAGAGCCGATGGACATTCAAGTCCTGGAAGAGGCGATCTCGAAGGCCATCGCGCCGCTGGTCGAGCGGCTGGACAAGTTGGAACGGTCCCCCCGTCCTGCGGAGGCGGGGATTTCGGACAAACTCACCGCGCTTGCCAATCGATTTGAAAATTAAAGGAGGATAATCTCTCATGGCAAACATTGTTTCTACTTTCGGGACGACCGAAGCCTTCGTCAAGTCCGCTCTCATGGGGCTTGGCGCGACCCAGACCGACCCCAACGGTCGGGTTTATCTGGACGGCAACATGGTACATGTGGATCTGTCCCAGGTCATTGCGGAAGCCATCTACATCGAGGAGATCTTCCGTGACGGCCAGTCCGTGACCGGGAAGTACACCACCGACCGCAAGGCCGGGGCCATCCGGGTCATGCTCGATACCCCCCTGCCCTCGTCCTCTCGTACGACCTCGTACGGCGGCCGTCCCGGCACCCCCAACAACGGCGGCGTGATCAACGTCAACCCGCCTCTCCTGCCCTCCAATGACGAGTTCATGATCTATCTGAACCAGGTTAACGACCAGGCCATGCTGTTCCCCGATCTCGGGAAAGAGTATATCCCTCTGGACGTCATGGCGAAGAAGATCTCCGGCTATGCCAAGTCCGTGGCGCAGGATCGTTCGGCCTCCACTCTGGCCGAAGTGCTGGCCTATGCGATCTTCCGTGCGCTGAACGACGGCGAGAACCTCGTGCCTGTGGCCGACCTGACCGCCGAGAACGCCTATGCCGATCTGCTGAACCAGCTGAACTCCTACATGGACAACGGCGACCCGGTGCAGGGTGCGTTCACCTATGCCACCGAGGGCCGGACGATCATCGGCCGTCCGAAGTTCATCAACAACGTGTTCTCCCGGAACTCCGGTGTGATCATGCTCGGCGGCGATCTGGCCCAGGCCATGCTGAAGAACTATGACCTCGACCGGACGATGTCCGACCGCGACTATGTCGGCACCGGCTACAAGGGCTATGCTATGCAGTTCCACTTCCAGTCTGCTCCCGACTACATCTGGTCGCTGGCCGAGAAGTACCTCGGTCTGGCCGCCGGAGCGCTGGACAATGTGAACGCCGTGGCCGTGTCGTTTGAAAGCACCGCTATGGGCCGCGTGGTCGACCTCGGCGTGAAACTCATTGACGCCAACGAAGTCCGCGGGATCAAGGCCCAGCCCCTGAACGTCTGGGGCCATGAGGCTTTCCGTAAGTCCTACATCATCGGCGATTCCACCCTGACGACCGACTACTTCACCGGGCTGAACTTCACCGCCGATACCCGCGTCTATCCCGTCCATCCGAATGAGGCGAACAAGTCCGACAAGATCACCGTTCCCATCCTCGGTGAGGACGGCACGATCATCGGCTACAAGGTGGTCGCCGAGGCTCCCAAGCCCAACGGCGGGAACATTGCCTCCGGCCTGAAGCAGGTCGCCGACCCCACCTTCTCGCCCGCTGACGGCACCAGCTTCTCCGGCGCCTCGCAGTCGGTGACTATCACCACGAAGACCAAAGGGGCCGACATCTACTACACCACCGATGGGTCTATCCCCACGATGTCGTCCACCAAGTACTCGACTGCCGTGTCCGTGAGCGCGACCACTACCATCAGGGCCCTCGCCGTGAAAAACGGCATGGTACCCTCGAACGTGGTCTCCGCCACCTACACCAAGACCGGGTCTTGATCTCAAGGGGAGAGGTAAACTCTCCCCGATATGCCGGAGCAAGCGCAAGGGCGCCGCTCTTCCGTCCCGGACGGTGCGAATCCGTCATCCGGCCCCAATTTGGAGGTGCTTATGCCTTACGATACCGATGAAATGTATTTTGACCCCGTTCTGCAAATGTACGTGCTGACCCCGGTCTGCGCCCAGAGAATCGGCCTGAACATGGAAGCCCGCGTCCGCCAGAGAGGCTCGGTGAACGGCGAGATTCTTATCAAGCAGACCTTGCAGACCGTCTCCATGCAGATCTACCAATTCTTGCACTCCAGGGTAATGGACACCGTTTACCAGGACTATATTTTGGCCTGTAACCCCGAGGCCCGGCCCGTCCTGCAAAGAGCCTTGGAACAGCAGCTGTTATACTATTGGCAGGACGGCAATCTGTCCAGGTCGTTGGACAAAAACAAAAGGGCGTTGGACATTGACAAGATAGCGCAGGGGATTCTTGAGAACACCAATATTCCTTCTTTACATCATTCGCTGACGTATGTCGGGAGGTGGTAAGATGTTCGATATTCTCGACATGGAAAAGCCCGTTGACGAGAACTACCTCGAGGGGAACTACTATGCCCGCAAGCCAAAGACCCTGACCGACCACGCCGTGATCTTTACTTATGCCATGATCGACCCCTCAACCAAGGACTACGGGAAGATCATGGGGAACTTACGCGCCGACATGTCCCGGTGCGCCATTCGCACCAACGACGACTGCGGCTGGCGGGTCAACGGCTATGTCGTCACCCAGGACGGCGAGTTCTGGCAGATAGAGGGGGTCAGAAAAGACATCCAGAACGAGGACAACAAAGAGGCCCTGCGGGTGGTCGTCCAGCCCGCCAACACCGACTTTGTTCTCCGGCTCATCGCAGTGGAGAACCCCTGGGAGCTGTCATGACACCCGAACAGTTTGAAAAAGTATGCCTGCGGGCCGTGGACTATCTGCGGGGATTCGCCCCAAACCCCGTCACCAGAGCACAGGGCAAGAGCACCGGGAATCTGGCGTTTAACGCCATTAAATGGGAAATGCCGGATCCCGATACCTTCGTGATTTACGTGGACGAAAGTATCGCCCCATACATGCCCTACACCAACGAACCCTGGATTTCCCCGAAGTGGGGAGGCAAGCACAACCCCAACGAGGGCTGGTGGCAGAGGGCCGGGGCCTATGTCGCCCTCATCGTGGCCCGATTGTCCGGTGGGGAGCTGAAAGAAGGAGGAAACACATGATCTCTTTGGCAACGCTCTGCGAACAGATACAAAGTAAGCTGAACGGCAATACCGAGGGCAAGAAGTTTAAGATCTTCTCGGACACCGGGGACTACTTAAAAGCCGTCCGCGCCGGGAACACCGTCACCGAGACCATAAACGGCCTTGCGCAGGTCGTGCAGTCGTCCATTACCCCCACCCAGGGTCTGGTCGTGGCCACCCAGCAAGTCCGCTTGGAGTTCGCCTTCCCCGTGGAGGAATACAATATCCCTTTGGGGACGGACGAGACGGTCACGGTGAAAACCGTGGAGGAGATCACCGAGGAAGTCCGCGACATCTACGAAGAGGCCTTCCAGACCGCCTATACCGAGGTGCTGACGGACGGGGGTAAGACCTTCGCCGTCACCGTCATGACCTATCCCATGTCCACCGGGGAACGGAACCAAAGACAGATCATCGGCGACAGCATGACTTTGGTGGCCTATCTCGACTTCTCACTGGTCGAGAACGGCCTTTCCTCGTTCAATTGCCCCATTAAATTGGACGGGGTCGAACTTCCGTACACCTCTCTGGCCATTGACCGCACCCCTGCCGCCGAGGCCAATGCGTACAGCAATTCGGACGGCGTGGCCAAGACAAGGGTACTCTCTACCGCCCTCTCCGTGCAGGTCTTGCTCCCCGCGGTGGACAACTCCGCCCCTTGGACTACGATAAAATCGTATCTGCTGAATCTGCCCACACAGGCCGACCAAAGCCCCGCAGAACAAACGCATACCTTGTCTATCTGTCTGGGGGATTCCGATACGGACGGCCCGGTCTATACCAATTACACCGTTTTTATCGCCCAGACCTCGCTGGCTTTGAACTCTGGGGAATACGCCGGGCTGACCGTGAATTTTGTGGAGGCGGTGACCTATGGCTCAGTATGAGATCATTATTAGACGGGATAGCTCCGCAGGGGGCAGGAGCAAATCGCCCTTTTCGATTTCTAAAATCAATGCGCGGGCAAAGGAGATCAGTCATCAGTATGGACTAGATCAGCCGACAAGCAGTCAGGGCGCAGAGAAAATTATCACCTATGGCATGGTAAAGCCCTTCGTGAAACAGATTTTACAGCACCAGGTGAACACGGTGGAGCTTCGTACCGGGGCGGCAGAACTCCAAGAAAAAATTTCTTTTGCTTACCAGATCGGAGGGCAAGCCATATCCATCATCGAAAGCGTTGCCATCGGGGCCATGATCGGAAATCTTCCTGGGGCTTTGCTTGGGGCTGGGCTAAGCATCGGAGGGACTATGCTCGGATATGCCCAAGCGGCTGATACGATCAGATTGCAAGGTCGGTTAGAATCGATAAGGAATTCCATGCTGAACGTGCGAGCGGGAGGCGGAATACAGACCTATGGCGAATCGAGAGAACGGAGGCAATAAAAGAGAGCGGTTATTCGCCGCTCTCTTTAAACGCCTTGATCTCTTTTAACGAATCCAACAAGTCTTGCTCTTCTTTATCTTTCTTTTTAGCTTCTTTCAAGAGCAAAAAGGCAAACAAGAAAGCAAATACAATCGTGGCAATAAGCAACAAAACCCAAATCGTTATCCCTTTTGCAGAGGTATAAACTTCATCTCCTATTTTTAGCTTTGCAAATCCTATGATCTCAGCCGTTGCAGTCGATCCTCCAAGGCTTCCTTCAAGGCGAACCAAGCCGACAAGCTTTTCTCCAGCCCTATGATATGCGGCCAATTCTGCATCTGAGATTATGTAATATCTGTAAATACTCAACCCGGTAGAATCAGAGCGCTGCATATAACAAATGTAGTCTCGGAAATCGTATTGGTAAGATTCTCCTCTGTAAGTTGATTTGATAACGCCGGGGTTTGAAGATATGGCGATCAGTATAACAAGACAAATGATCGACAAGATTAAAAAAAGTAACTTAAGGTTTTTCTTTAACCAAGAAACCATTTTCCACCTCGTTTTTCTCTTAGTATAACATAGGACGAGAGATAAAGCAACCCAAATTCGGAGATTGTTATGAATCAGTTTAATATCGTCATCAACGGGACAGACGTTACGGCCTATTGCCCGTTTCCTCCCAAGACCGAAAACCTCTTGGACGAGCGGCTGGATATGGCGCGGGTAGACCTTGCAGGCTATCCCGGAGGCGTGTTTCCGTACATGGCCGAGGCCGAGATCACTTTCACCGACTACACCGGGACAAGCCAGACAGTCTACTACCTCGTGGCCACGGACACGGCAGAGGAAACCCCGGTTGGAAGCGGGAAGTTTAATCACTCAATAGAACTGATCGAGGAGACCAAATACCTTGAAAGTTTTTTGATTGATACTCAAACTTATACCAATGACCTAGGAAGAGATTTTACCGACAATGCACCTTTGGCTCAACCGATTCTATCGGGGGACGCTGTTTCTAAGGTAGAAGAGGTTGGAGGGCTTGAAGACGTTCCGCAATTTAAAACTGCAATACTCCCCGGGCAATTAATTATCCCCTCGTCACAATCGCTTGTAGGGGAAACAGGGCTTCTTTTTGCCAGTGTTGTCATAACGGTTAGAAAAAATGGAGTAACAGTAGAAACAGGAGGGGATGCAGGTCTTACGATAACTACCGAACTTGGGCATTATGAAATTATATACACAGGGACTATTACGCAATATCCGACTTATTTAGAAGGGCTTACTGTCACATATAACATTGATGTTATCAACAACTCCGACCCCCTCCCGACATGGAACATCGCCAGCGTGATCGACCGACTGCTGACGATAGCCGAACCCTTGCGCAGGGGTGAGACCAAGAGATTTTCATTGGACGAAACGATTCAGACCCAACTCGAAGAGATCGAGGCCCCGGAGTTTGCCTTTACAACCGATACTTTACGAGAAGCCCTCAATCAAATTGGGGGCTTTATTCATGCCATGCCCCGGCTGAAACGGAAGTATGACAGCACGGGGACAACGTTCGAGTACGTTGTCAGCTTCGATTTTTACGGAGGAATGGAGGAATCTTCCGCCGCCTCATATCCCTATGTGGCGGAATCCTACGGGTCGGATATCGAAAGCTACGCAACCAAGCTGGACAGTCAGGCAAACAACCTCGTCAACTCCATGCAGGACGGGAGCGGGACGATCACCGAGCCGTACTATGACGGTTACAAGACGGTCAGAACGGAAACGGCGTATGCCCGCATTTCCGATTCCGGCATGATCATCGAAACGCAGTTCCCGATCTATGACGTGATCTCGGTCAAGGCGGGGATATTACCGGGGCCGACCTACGAAGGCGGGGACATTACCCCATATGTATTCGAGAGCGCGGACTATTCCCGTATGTCTTCTGTCGATGATACATATCCGTACGCTAAGATGTATGCTGTTTATTTTACGCAAGGAGAGAAGAACATTAAAGGGTTGGACTTCAAAAGGCCCAATGAATATACATCCGCCGCAGAAGGATATGCAATAATCAATATTTTGAGGACATCTTCCGGATATAGCAATTTTAACATAACAACTGAATATCCCGAGCTGGCCTTTCAGATCACATATCGCCCGATCTGGAGCGCGAGGGTACAGCAGACCAAGAGCAACATTGACGGCATTTTAAAGCCCCGCGCATTGGCCTACAATCAGTCGGCCAACCTCATCGAAAGCAGATACTACGGAGAGAACCTGAAAGGGACGATCGCCCGGATAGGGAACGTGGGCCGTTCGCGGACGTTCATCGGACAGAAGCTATCTTCGATTCCGAAGTGCGGTCAGCTGTTTGACGAGGACTACTACATCGCCGGGGTGTCGGTGGAGTGGGGCGTGTACGACTACAAATGCACGCTGGCCCTTTCCAAGGACTTCAACCGCCTGTCACAGTACATCGGCATAGACGCGCAGAAGCGGTATTACGAGGTTTCCGAAAAGGCGGCGTATAATCGCAACATCAACCTCACGGACTACCTCGTCATCGGGGACAGCATGGGGACGGCGGACGATACTTGCTTCAATACCGTTAGTGGACTGTTCCAAATCGGGTATACCTTCCAAAGCGGAGCAAAGAGTAAGATCACCCATGTGCAAGCCTCCGGGTATTCTGACAGCACGGTGACCTCTCCTGACCTTCCCAGCATGTTGCTTCCGGTCATTGCTTGCGCTTTCGGAAACAGCATGATTTTTTCCTTCTCCTATGCCGATAACTACTCGGCGGGGAATCAAGCCACATACGTATCAGGAGGAACAATTTCGGGGTACTTCCAACAGGGAACATCCTATACCGATACATACGGCAGAATGGAGTATCTGTATTGGGCGATGAAGAGGACAACGAACGCCCCGGCAAATCAGAAGGTACAGACGAACATCGGGACGGCGCTCCCGCAGTACACGCCAATGGCTCTGGGGGACACTGTCCTGACCACGACCCCCGACAATCCCATGTGGATAAAGAAAGACAGCCGGGAGAAGATCTCGGTGAACTATCAGATCGAGTTTGTGACGAACCGGAAGAACCTGGTCATCGGCTCGGGGTTTGCCAAGACCTGCCCGCTGGTCTATAACCGGACATCTGGCGGGGCGCAGTTGTGGATTCTGCCGAACAAGATCAACAAGTTTGCCCAGACCATCGACACGACCGGAGGGAAAAACCTCGGGTACGTGACCCCGACCGCGCAGAACGGGATCCTGACCTTCTCTGCCACCACCGCCACCGCAGACGGCGAGGCATGGGCCTTTTTGGATTCGGAAGTCAAAGAGGAAGGCTCGACCATTAGAGAACTGATCTTCGGGGAGAACACCGCCGTGACCAACGGGGAGGCCATAGACCTGCCCGTCATGACACCCAAACACAAGTTATTCTAGGAGGCAAGTATGATTTTTATCATCAATGCGCAGGGGGACATCATCAACACCGTCCCCGAAAGCGTGTACCAAGGGTCGAACAATGCCAACACCATTGTGCTGGCCGGGCCGATCTCGCCCTACACCTCGGTGACGGCGGCGTTTGAACTCCCGTTCAATCTTACGACCAAGGAAATGGTCATGACCCCCGGCGGCAAGTTCAACGGTACCAAGGACTTGGAAGAGGATTGGTACTATTGGACTTTATCCGTCCCCGACACCGTGACGGCTTATGCCGGAAAGGTGAAAGTACAGTTCAAGTGCTACAACAATTCCCAGCAGGTAAACACCGCAAACGGTGGATTCATCGTCCAGCCCGGGGTGGCACCGGAACTGCCTCCGGAGCCAACGGACGACATCTATCAGCAGATTCTGGCCGCGCTGGCTCTCAAACAGCCCATTGCGGACAGTACCCTGCTCCCCGATGTTCCGACTACCACGCTGACCAAGACCGTCCCGAACGCCATCAACTATCTGTACGGACAGACGGAGGGCCTCGGGGAGGACAAGCAGGACAAGACGGACAGCGGATTGGAGACCACGGACAAGACCGTGGTTGGGGCCATTAACGAGGTCAATGACACGGCGCAGGAAGCGGTCAACACGGCCAACGAGGCGAACACAACCGCAGAGGCCGCAGAAGCCACCGCAAACGCCGCAAAGCAAATAGCCGATGGAGTAGCGGGGACGGCGAATACCGCCTTGCAGAACGCAAATAACGCGGTAAATACAGCCAATCAGGCGCAACAGACTGCCAATCAAGCCCAGCAGACCGCCAACGACATTGCGGACACGGCGAACGAGGCCAAGCAGATCGCGCAAGCGGCCCAGACCACCGCCGGACAGGCCGTGACAACCGCGCAGACCGCCCAGACGACCGCCAACGAAGCCAAGAGTATCGCGCAGGGCAGAGCGCAGGCCAAGGTGTTCGATACCGTAGAGGACATGAACGCATGGCTGGCGGTACCTGCGAATACCGCGACCCTGAACGTTGGCGACCCGATCTATATCCGGGCCGCGAACTCTCCGGACTATTGGTGGGACGGCACGCAGGCTCTGGAAATGGAAACGGACGTTGACCTGACGGACGTTTACACGAAGGAAGAGGCGGACGCCAAGTTTGTTGCGCAAGTCCCCGGGAAAGGCCTTTCCACGAACGACTTTACCACGGCTGAAAAGAACAAGCTGGCCGGGTTAAGCAATTACACGCTGCCGAAGGCCACGACAACGACTTTGGGAGGTGTCCAGCTTGCGGCAGGAAGCGGTCAGAGTGAGAGCCTTGTGATGCACCAAAAGGCGGTGACGGACTATGTTGCCGCGCAAATCGCCTCGGCCATTACCACGGCCCTGAACGCGAACTACTAAGGAGGAGAGTATGGCAACTGTAAAAGGTGTGTGGGCGTGGAATGATACGATAGATGTATCTATCAATAGAGAGTTTGAACTTGCGTTTACTACAATCGCTATAGGGCAAACACTTCAAATAACGAAAATTAACACATATTCAGGCGGAGAAATGATATATACAGCGATTGGAGAAGGGGAAATCCCTGTATATGTGAACTATTCCGGAGGGTGGATGCATGAAGGCTACAAAACCATTAACTTCGGGTCTACTGCTCAAACCGTCTCTGACGATTTCTACACCTACCTGACCGCCAACGCCACCCCTCAATCTTCCCCCTCGACCAATCTTTCCGACTTCCTTACCGAGGTTGCCGAGGCCATCCGTACCAAGAAAGGAACCTCTGCCCAAATCAACGCGCAGGACTTCCCGGAAGAGATTGCTTCGATTGAGACAGGCGTGGACACATCGAACGCCACGGCAGTAGCAGGGGATATTCTCTTAGGCGAAACGGCCTATGCGCGAGGCGAAAAGCTGACAGGCACGATTCCGACATGGAACGGGGCGTATGAGGACATCAGCACAAGTGCCGCTGTTAATTTTGCCACTGACAGCTGGGAGACCATTTCAGCGGCTTGTAAGGACGGAAGCTACAAAACGGTCTATCAGGTGGGAGATACAAAGGACATTGAGCTTTCCACCGGGGAGACCATCACCGTGGCAATCATGGGCTTTGACCATGACGATTTATCAGACGGAAGCGGTAAGGCTCCTATCACCGTGGCAATGGAAAACCTGCTTGCTATGAAATATCGCATGAACGCTATGAATACCAACGAAGGAGGTTGGAATGAGAGCGCAATGCGTACGTCCACAATGGTGACGCTTTTGTCGCAGTTGCCCGCCGAGTTGCGCAATGTGATAAAGCAAGTCAACAAAAAGGCAACGGCGGGAAATCAAAGCGAAAGTATTACGACTTCCGCCGACAAACTTTGGTTGCTTGCAATGTCGGAAATTTTTTCGGCTACGAGCATTGAAAATTCCTCCACGTCAACAATCAAAAAATACGCCGACACATATAACGCAGAGGGTACGCAATACAAGTATTACGAAAAACTTATCGGGGACAACAATGGTGATACAGCAACAAACTCGTTGCTTATCAAAAAGCTATCCAACGGCGGCGGCTCCGCGTCCGACTGGTGGCTGCGTTCTCCGAGCGTCAGTGGTAGCGCCCACTTTCGGTGTATCGGTTCGACGGGCGGCGTCTACTTCACCATCGCGAGCAACGCCTTCGGCGTGTCTTTCGGCTTTTGCGTAGGATAAGGAGGGGCGCGGTGAGAACGTTCAAGAACTTAAAAGGAGTTTAATCATGGCTGATACAAACATTACAATGACGACAGCGGGCGGGGTCAGGCTTGAAACAGAAGGGACTTATGTCGATACCGACATCGTGGTAGCCCCGGATTCCACTTCACAAGCCAACCTTATCCCGGAGAACATTCGTTCCGGGGTATCGATTTTAAACGTGGATGGGACGTTAAACCCGCAGGACGGTCTGTCCATGTACACCACGACCGCCACGCTAGTTACCACCGGGACGGGGACGATTGCGGCCACGGCTATCAACCTTCCGACCGGGCGCACCCTGCAAGTGGACGACCTTCTCGTGGACACGGCAGGGACAGTCGTGCGGGTCACGGCGGTAGGAACGAACGTTTCTTATACCTACTACGCCAGCTACCGAGGCCCTGCCGGGACTAACGGGACGGACGGAACGGACGGAACAGATGGAGAGGACGGCCTTTCCATGTATCCTGTAAGTACGGCCCTTGTGACCAGCGGGACGGGGTCTGTTCCGCTTTCCAACATCACCCTGCCGGAGTTCCGGTCGATTCAGATCGGCGACCTTCTGCTGGGGACAAACGGGGTCGTTGGCCGGGTGACTTCAACCGGGTCTACGGTGTCCTACACTGCTTTTACGGATATTCACGGAGAGAACGGAGAGGATGGCGCTCCGGGAGCAAATGGTGCAGATGGGGAAAACGGCAAAACCCCGGTGCTGACACAATCGACAATCAACTTTATTCCAAGCACGACACAAAACGGACAGTTTACCATCGGGGCAGAGGTGGAAGTCGGAGACCCGATTATCATTGCTTGCAAAGGAAGCGGAACGTATGAGGGCCGGACATGGGTTGTTGTCGGCTCGGTCATGAGTTTTGCCTCGACTTCGCATGTGGCTGTTGTGGACGTTACTGGAGTTACAGAGACAACCGGAGAGCAAGGTCAACAGGGCCAAGCTGGTGCCGCAGGTGTCGGCGTTCCCTCCGGCGGTACAACCGGGCAGGTATTGGCAAAGTCAAGCGCGACAAACTATGACACGGAATGGGTAAACCCAGGTATTCAATCCAATACAGCCTCTCAATCCGCCTTTTCCACCGTCTCTAACATAGTGACCACGACCGCCGACAGTCCGGACGCCTCCTCTCTTCCCGATGGGACGTTGGTCATCAAGATTGCTAGCTAAGGGGGTGAGGATATGGCAACCGTGAGCGGGGTTTGGAGATGGACGTCAGAAACTCCATTTACAAATCCATTACCCCAAGAGAATGTAAATTTTAAGTCTGGAGGAAATAGTTATAATTCTATCACAGTAAGTGGTAGAGGTGACAATCAGAATCTGTATTATGGGTCGGAGTTGATAGCCGAGTTTGATTTTGATAACACAAGCAATACGGTATGGGTCAAAGATTTTGAAACATACAGATATATGGATTTCGGGGCAGAAGAACAAACTATAACCCAGCAATTCCGGAATGCGTTAACCTCCGGGGCCGAGGAGATAGAACCCGTCCCAACTCCAGATTGGGCAAACTGCTTCGTAAAGACGGACAGCGGGAATAAGGCCGTTGAAAAGGTATGGATTAAGCAGAACGGACAGCTGGTCACCGTGTGGGATGGCGGGGGTGGAGGTGGTGCTGCCGTGGATTTTGCCACGGACAGCTGGGAGACCATTTCGGCGGCTTGCAAAGACGGAAGCTACAAGACGGTCTATTCGGTGGGAGATACGAAAGACATAACGCTTTCCACCGGGGAGACCATCACCTTTGCAATCATGGGCTTTGACCATGACGATTTATCTGACGGGAGTGGGAAGGCTCCGATTACGCTGGGCATGACGGAGTTGTTGGCGACGAAATATCCGATGAACTCAACGGACACAAATGCAGGCGGTTGGGACGAGAGCGAAATGCGCACGTCCACAATGGCAACGCTTTTGACACAGCTTCCGTCTGATTTGCAAGCGGTGATTGAAACAGTCAATAAGAAAGCGACGGCAGGAGGTGCGAGCACGAGCATTACGACGTCTGCCGATAAACTTTGGCTGTTTGCAGAGGTTGAGATTGACGGCACGACATCGGCAGGATATGTAGACGATGGTGAACAATACGAATATTGGAAAACGGTTAAAGACGGAACGGTCTCTGCCGACAGGATAAAGT
>ERZ1643251.2084-NODE-2084-length-21075-cov-7.485918_pt1 | contig 21075 bp, 13 predicted proteins | sample MGYA00579261_ERZ1643251 | MGnify/ENA primary metagenome ERZ1643251 (study PRJEB29033, sample SAMEA4952267) | chicken gut metagenome | biome: Broiler Chicken; feature: Gastrointestinal Tract; material: Caecum | place: Ireland | collected 2018 | study: Broiler... | reverse complement strand
CTGCGTTGTTATAATCATCTATGCCTTGCCCTAAATTATTAAAGTTTTCGCGGTGGGGGTCTGGGGGAGGTGCCTTTTTCAAAAGGCGCCTCCCCCAGTGAAAACAAACAATATAGCAGTACCCCCATCCGTTATATAAAAAATTATCGAAAACATATTGATTCTGTCCGTGAATTCCTGTATAATATACTTGAAATTACACCTGCCAGTGAGGAAAGCATCATGAAAAGACTTGCCATTATGCTGATTATCGCATTGTCAGCAACCGCCTGCGCCGGTACGGGCAACGGCGAAACTGAATCAACCGAAACGGAGGATACCGCTATGAAAATGGAAGAAACTACTGTCACCGAGGATACCTCGCCGAAGCTGCTGTTCGAGGACAACTTCGACGGCACGACGCTTGACGCGACGAAATGGGAGACGGTCGACGGCTGGGAGCGTCAGGGCGCGTCCTACTGGTATTCGGACGCGGTCTCGCTTGACGGCGACGGTCATCTCGTCATCACAGTCACGCCGAGCGAAGTCGAGAACTACGTCGACACCGGCTGCGCGCGCACCCGCGGCAAATTCGAGCGCGCGTTCGGCTACTACGAGGCTTCGATCAAGTTCATCAATATGCAGGGCATCTGGGGCGCGTTCTGGCTCATGGGCGACACTGTAGGCAATGTCGACGGCTCGGGTCGCGACGGCACCGAGATTGACATAATCGAGTCTATACACAACGAGAACGGCGTCTGCAATCACGCGCTGCACTGGGACGGCTACGGTGACGCGCACACTACTACGTCGAAGACTATCGAAAACTGTGGGCTCTACGACGGCAACTTCCACACCTTCGCGCTCGAGTGGAACGAGGACGAATACATATTCTACATAGACGGCAGCGAGACCTGGCGCACAACCGACGGCGGCGTCTGCCAAGCTCCGCTGTACATGAAGCTGTCGGTCGAGTCGGCGCCGTGGGCGGGCGAGGTCGACCACTCGCAGCTGCCGGCGGAGATGCTCGTTGACTATGTACGCGTTTGGGACAAGAAGCCGGAATGATTGATGTGATTCATAGTAAATCTTATCAAATATTCATCTTTACTCCACGCTTACCCTTTCGCGCACCCGCTGCCTGCCCCTATTCTGCCTGATGTCCGCTCTATACTCTTAAATTTCCACAGAAAGGCTGTGCCAATATGAACATCTCCGAAACGATACGGCGCGGGAACATCACCCGCGAATTTCCCGGGCAATACGACGTACCGGCGCTCTACCTCGGCAGCGGCGACTTCGGCGGCTGCTTTGACGGAACCGGATTCATGAATATACCCTATCAGGGGCGCGCACACTCGAACAGCGTGTTCATGCACGCCGACTACTACCACCGCGGCAAATACGGACTGCATTATCACCTGCCGGTCATGCAGCTGAAGCTCTCCTCGCCCGAGAAACCGAGGTCGGGGCGGCAGACGCTCGACCTCTGGGATGGACAGCTCACGACCGAATCGATATACGACGGCGGCAGAATCAGTCTCTGCGCCGGATTTTCACCCGAACGGCGGGATGTGTTCGGGCTCCTTATTGACTATGAGGCGACCGGTACACTGCCCAAAATCAGACTTTGCGGTCTGCCGGAGATATCGGTCGACTACGGCACGTTTCTCTCGGGCAGCCTTGAGCTGAATATTGTCGGAAGCACTCCCGATGTGTATTCCGCCAATCAGACTGACAGTGAGGCAGATACACATACGGCTGTATGTTCAGCCGCGCAGACTGACAGCCACGCCTCGGTGTATTCAGCCGAATACACCGCCTCGGCAGGAAACGCGCGCGCGGTCGTGTCACTTCGCGTAGCCGCGACCGGCGGCGCGGGAGTGACCTTTCTGCCGGACGGCGTGACGCTCACGCTCGGCGACCATCCGGGACGCGGGCAGATACGGCTGTACATCGGTGTGTCGTCGCTCGGACGCGCCGCCGAGATGAATCGTCAGCTCGACGAGTCGCTCGCCGACGGCTTCTTCGACTTCGCCGCCGCGAGCTGGCACCGCCGCTGGGGCGATAATATCGTGACTGTGGACGACGACGATATGACGCGGCTGTTTGTGCGGTCGGTATATTACATCCTCTGCTCATTCTCGCCGAGCGCGAACTGCATAGCCCTGCCGACCGGCTGGACGTCGAATGCGTGGGCCTTCCACTTCCCGCAGGACTTCTCGTACATAGCCCCGGTGCTGCTAAAGCTCGGTCACGCCGACATAATGCGCGCGAAGCTCGAATACTACTACCGGCAGCTCGACGCGATGCGCGAGTATACGCGCCGGATATACCACGCCGACGGCACGATGTGGGCGTGGGAGTTCCCGATCGGCGACGACTCGCACATCCTGCCCGACGACGTGCCGAATCACTTCCAGTTCGAGATACACAACGCCGCGTACGTGTCGCGCATGGCGTGGGAGACCGCGCTCTGTCTTGGCGACGACGACTGGGCGAAAAATACCGCGCTGCCGATAATCTTCGAGACCGCGAAATTCTATCTGTCGATACTGAAATGTGAGGACGACGGCAGCTACGGGATCACGCTTGTGCCGTCGATGGGACAGGACGAGTTCGGCGGCGAGGACGCGAAGAACTACCTCTGCGCGCTGTACGCCGCCGAATATTCGCTGAAAACCGCGCTTGCCGCCGCCGAGAGATACGGCGCGGACTTTGACGGCGCGGCGAAGGCGAGAGAGATACTCAAAGCCGGCATCGCTTTCGGGCGGCTGTACAATCCCGAATTCGGCGCGTACCAGACCTACGAGTGTCCGCCGGAAGAATTTGTGTTCGGTCGTATGAAGCACCCGGTGCCCTTGATGCCGCTGACCTTCCTGCCGAAGCCGACAGATGAGCTGAACGCCGCCGAGCTGACCGCGTACAGGCGCAGGTACGACCTGTGCGTGCGGGCGCACGAGCATTTCTTCAGCGGCTGGACCCTGTTCGACTATCTGCTCGCCGAGGCAAGAATGGGCGACGTCGACGCGTTCAGAAAGGATTTTGCCGAGATCCGGATCTCCGACAACGCCGACCCCGAGCTGACCGCAATATACGAAACCTGCCGCACTCACGCGTGCGCCTACTACATAACGAGCCACGGACTCTTGGCGCAGGCGGTAATCGAAATCGCGAAGCTTATAAAATAAGCGTTTGATTTGAGTGACGGGAGCTTGGATTGGTTAGGATTTTAGGAGCGAGGAGTTGTTATAGACTGACGATCGCCGGACAATAACTGACAGAATAAAAATAATAGAATAAAAACAGCAGATGGAAAAGCTTAGCTTTTCCATCTGCTTTGGCAGGGGCACAAAGGCTCGAACTCTGGACACGCGGTTTTGGAGACCGCTGCTCTACCAACTGAGCTATACCCCTATAACGTTTAATATTATATCACGTTTCACTCGGCTTGTCAAGGGGGTTTACAAAAAAAGCGCAAATTCTCGGCTAAATCTGTACCGCCCGAAGCGGCAAATCACGGTGGCAAAAATTTCCGAGATGTTTTTTCGATTTTTTTGCCGATACCTATTGACAAACGTATTTATTTATGATATAATATCTAAGCACCGTGATTAAACGGTGTGATATGTTTATGGCGGAGTAGCTCAGCTGGCTAGAGCAACCGGTTCATACCCGGTAGGTCATGGGTTCAAGTCCAATCTCCGCTACCAATCTCAGCCAATCGGTTGGGATGAGGCCCGTTGGTCAAGCGGTTAAGACACGGCCCTTTCACGGCTGTAACATGGGTTCGATTCCCGTACGGGTCACCAAGGCTTCCGGATTTCCGGAAGCCTTTTCCTTTTGGTTGTCATATAACCGGCTTGCTCCACTTTGAATTCGGATGGTGTCGACGTATTTCTGCAAGGACGTTGCTCATGTTTCGTTGCTGATTATTATATACTGACGCAAATAAACGCACGCGTGCAATAATAGCCTTGACAAAAAACGCACGCGTGTGTTTATTAAATCAGCCCCTCTGAATGCTCGAAAACCGTTTGTCAGCGTAGCTTGCGACTTATCAAGCATTCTCGGTAAACACTGAGATTAGCGATTCCCGTACGGGTCACCAAGGCTTCCGGATTTCCGGAAGCCTTTTCCTTTGTTTGTAGAAATGAAAAAGCAGGCGGCAAGCCTGCTTTTATTATATCTCCGCCGCGGTTGCGACGGTTATCGCTCATATCCTCGCCAAAGTCACCGGAGCGGTTCATATCCTCGCCAAAGTCACTGGAGCGACCGCTCATATCCTCGCCGCGATCGCGACGGCGCGATCCGAGTGTAGCTCCGCCCTGCCCATTCCGGCGGGCAAAAAGTAGGTGTCGCCCTTTGTGAATTCGTATTCACAGCCGTCAAACACAATCACGCCGTCGCCGTCGGTGAAGGTCAGCGAGACGAAGCTCGTATCGTCGGCGTCGACCGCGACCCTGCCGGAGACGTCGTACCGCGTGACGACGAATTTGTCGCAGGCGGCGAGCAGCGCGGAGCTGTCGTCGCTGGGCTTCACGCCGCGCGAGAAGCGCAGAGCCTCGATTTCGGCGGGCGTGTAGTTTACGATGACGTCGAGCGCCTTTTCGACGTGCAGCGGACGCGGCTTGCCGTCAGCGCCCGGGCGGTTGTAGTCGTACACGCGGTAGGTGACGTTCGAGTTCTGCTGAATCTCGCAGATCAGTATCCCCGCGCCGATAGCGTGGACGAGTCCGGACGGGATGAAATACACCTCGCCGGCGTGTACCTTGACGCGGTGAAGCATATCCTCGACTCTGCCCGCGTCAAGCGCGGCTTTGAATTTTTCGGGCGTGTAGTCGCTTGAAAGTCCGAACACCAGCTCCGCGCCCTCGTCGGCCTCGACTATGTACCACATCTCGGTCTTGCCGTATTCGTTCTCGTTCCTCTGCGAATACTCGTCGGACGGGTGTACCTGTATCGACAGGCGGTCGCGCGCGTCGATAAGTTTGATGAGCAGCGGGAAGCGGTCGCCGTCGTATCCCTTGCCGATGACGTCCGCTCCGGCGGCGTCGATGAATTCGCCGAGCGTTCTCGCGGCATACTCGCCGTTCGCGACAACGCTCATGCCGTCGGGTCTGACCGTCAGCTCCCAGCTCTCGGCGAGCCGCTCGGTGCCGCAGCTTTTATTATAGCTGTCGATAAGCCGCCGACCGCCCCAGATAATGTCCTTTGTCGCGGGGATTAATTTCATTGGGTATAGTTTCATTTTTATGTCCTTTCAAATATCGATTCAATCAAATATCGATTCAAGTGCCCAAGGCGCGGCGTTTATTCTGACGTCCGGCTCGAGCTGTACAATTAATAATATTATACCGCATGTTCGGACGGCTGTCAATCGGTGATTGGGTCTTTTGTGTGAACTTTTACGGCTCGCAGTAAAGCGAACCGCTCACTCCTCGGCGAGCCGCTCGCACAGCGGCTCGCCCGCTGTCAGCCGCCACGCCGCCGCGCCGCATACTGCTGATACGAGTGCGCACACAAGCAGCATGACTCCGCCGACCGTAAAGTCGGGCGTGACTATTGAATTCATCGCGAACCGCACTATGACAAGTATCGATGGCAGACCGACAAAAGCGCAGATCAGCGCGGCGAGTACAGTGCCGCAGATATTTTCGCAGAGCAGGACTAAGAACAGCTGACCGCGCGTCGTGCCGACCGCTTCGAGCATCGCGAATTCGCGCCGCCGTTCGAGCGCCGAGCCGAGCGACGTGTTGACCGTGTTCAGCATACCGACGACGAATATCATCGCCGACAGGCTGTAGCCGACCGTTTTCAGCGAATCGACTCGCTTTTGCGTGTCGTCGAGACCATCGAGCTTGCCTGTGGTTCCGACCGAATAGCTCTCGTATACATACCCGCCCGCGCCGCTCTGCGCGGTCAGCTCGTCATAGCGCTGTTTTGCCGCTTCGTCGAATACGACTGCGGGATTTTCGGGGTTGGCTGAATCAATGTGGTTAGCAGAATCGGTTAGATTCGCGGTATCGGCAGTATCTACAGAGTCAGCATATTTCGCGGTTATATTCGCAAGCTCGCGGCCGAGCTTCTCGTAGCCGTCGTCAATATCGTCGGCATAGAGCAGCAGCGCGTAGGTCGTGCCGTCGCCGAGTGTATGTAGGAACACGCTCTCGGGCAGATAGAACACCGCGCGGTTGACCGCGCCGCTGAAGCCGAATATCTTCTCCGCCGGCGCGACCGCGTCGGTGACGGTCACAATAAACTCGGACGCTATGGTATCGCTCGCTGTGCCGCCGAGGCTGACAGTATCGCCGTCGCGGAAATACGCGAAGCCGAGGTCGCCGCCGTCAGCGTCGCGAATGCCGTTCGTCTCAGCCGAGCCGAACAGAATACTCCCATCGGCATATTCGCCTATCTGACCGCCGTCGGTCGTGACGAGCAGCGGGTACAAATCGTCGGGAATCCCCACGACCAGCGCGTCGAGCCGACTGAGCCGCGCCGACTCAAGCTCGGGCCAGCTGTCATAGTAGGGGTAGCTGCCGCGCAGTGAATCCAGCTCGGCGGCCGCGCGCGCCGGAGTCTCGAGCGTGACCATTGCAGCGCGTATCCGCTGCAGCCGGTCAAGGCTGTCACACGATTCGACCTCGGCGATGAATTCGGCGCAAAGTCCCGCGCCTGACTCGGCTTTAAGTGGCATTGTGTAGGTCTCGCCGCTGTCCGAGTAGCGGTAGCTGTGGTACGGCTTCAATATATAGTCGGAGAGCTGCATATCAAGATATACCGACGCGGTCGCGAATTCGGACAGCGTGGAGACGAGCATGAACAGTATCACCGCGCCCGACTGTGCAAGCGACACCGCTGCGGTCTTTTTGCGATTGCGTGATATCGCGCAGGCGGCGAGCCGCATTGGTGTGGGCGCGCGTCGGCTTTTGCGGCTTGAAGTAGTGTTTTTAGAGTCGGTATCGCGGTTTTTGCGGCTGTTTCTGCCCGCATAGCGGCTACAGTCGGACGGAGTATATTCGACCGCAGCTATCGGCGACATCCGGTCGAGACGCCGCAGCGGGAACAATGCGGACAACAGCAGCGAAATCAGCGCAAATGCCGCGCCGACTACGAATATGTATGGGCTGAACCCGAACTCAAGGCTCGCCGACGCGACCTCGGTGTCGCCCATGAACATCAATGGCGAAATCAGCCGCCAGCCGATGAAGTATCCGGCGGCGAGTCCGAGCGGTAGGGTGACAAGGTACAATATCAGCGAGCGCAGGACGATGACATACCGCAGCTGACCTCGCGTCATGCCTACGACCGCGAGCATACCGAACGAGCGCATATCCTGTGCGAGCGCAATCGAGTATATGCCGCCGATCAGCAGAAAGGACGCGGCGAAAGTTGTGCCGAGTGTGAATACTATCGTAAATATTGTCGCGGCGTTGAGCGGCAGAGACTCAAGATACGCGCCATTCAGCCCGCCGCAGCTGTCGATACCGTCGAGCCTGTATTCGGCGAGCAGTTCGTTTGTGAGCGAGTCGTATTTGCCGGCGAGGTTGAGCGTGTTGTCGAAGCGAAAGTAGACATTATAGCTGTCGTCAAAGCCGTAGGTATCGCCGAGAGTGCCGCTGTAGGCGAGAATTGCGCAGAGCGGATTTTCGCCGTAGCTGTCGATGACGCCGCTGACGGTAAACTCGGCGCGCCGCGGCTCGGCGAGCGGATCGTACGGCGAAGCGTAGTAAAGGGCGATTATATCGCCGGGTTCGGAGTCGGGGAAGTATTCACGCCCGACGAGCAGCTCGCGGTCGTTTTCCGGAAAGCGGCCGTCTGAAATCAACGCGAAGAAGCGTTCGAGCGAATTCTCCGACTCTACCACACGCAGGCTGCCGTCGAGGTTATGCGGGTCGTCGGCAAGCGAGATACTTGCGACGAGCGACGAAATCTCGGCTTCGCTTATCGAGTGGTCGGATTTTGCAAGGTCGCGCAGAGTGATACTGTCGGTCGCGAACGCCGGAGCGCGCAGGTAGCCATGATAATCGGTGCCGGATGCGAGCCGCAGCGTGAGCGAATAGCTGCCGAGCATATTCGACGACATCCCGACGACCGTGACGAACAGCAGCAAGGTTAAAAATATCGCCGCGCAGACAGTCGCCGAGCGGGCTTTCTTTGAGGCGATATCGATGAGGGCGAGGCGTGTCAGCGTATTCATATACAGCCGCCCCCTTTGTTCGGGTCATGGATAGAGCTCGGAGCGGGCGCAGAGCCTGGGACAGATGTGAAACCCGTATAAGTCCCGGCTTTCGAGTCGGAGACGACGCGCCCGTCCTCGATGCGTATACGGCGGGACGCGGTCTGCGCGAGCTCCTCGTTGTGGGTGACTACGACTATAGTCTGTGCGAACCGTTCGTTCAGCGACGCGAGCGTGAGCATGACGCCCATGCCGGTACGCGAGTCAAGACTGCCGGTCGGCTCGTCGGCGAGGATTATATGCGGCTTTGTCACGAGCGCTCGTGCGATCGCGGCGCGCTGCTGCTGTCCGCCCGAAAGCCGCGACGGGATCGAGTCGGCTTTATCGGCGATTCCGAGCTCATCGAGCAGTCCCTCAATCTCGCCCGGCTTCGGCCTTATATTATCGAGTCCGAGCGGCAGAGCCACGTTCTCCCAGACGCTGAGGTTCGGAATCAGGTTATACCTCTGGAACACAAATCCGATTGAGCGTCTTCGGAACACTGTGAGCCGGTCGGGCGGCAATGTATAAATATCGATGCCGTCGATAATGACTCGTCCGCTTGTGGGGCGTTCTATTCCGCCGATAATATGCAGCAGCGTGGATTTGCCGCTGCCGGAAGTACCGACCACCGCGACAAACTCCCCTCTCTCAATCTGAATCGAAACCCCGTCAACCGCCCGCGTCTCGGTATTTGAATAAATCTTAGTGACTGCTTCACAACGGATAAGCATACATTTGCCTCCTAATATTGTTTGTGCGAGCCGATTGCTTTTACGGGGGAGACCCTTTTGAAAAAGGGTCTCCCCCGCGCCCCCTTCCTAAAACTTTTGCAGATTGGGTTTTAATGTAACTGTTAGTTTGCAAACAGACGGATTATATGTGTTTGTTGTCAGAAACATATAGATGCGCTGCAAGAACCACCGCTCCCCAACCGGTGGCAGCGTATCATCGGCTCGACTATATTATACGCCCCCATTCTTACCAGAAAATTTCGAATTCTTACAGTTTTGACAGAAAGACCGAAAAGGTGCTGCCGTCGGGCGACGACTTCGCGACGGCGCGCCCTCCCTCGGCTGAAAGTATACGGCTTGTGAGGTATAGCCCGACGCCGACGCCCGGAAGGTCGCGGGAGTTCTTGCCGCGCCAGAAGCGTTTCCAGATATTGCAGAGCTCCGATTCGGGTATGCCGCGCCCGTGGTCGGCGACGTCGATTCGGACGAAGGTATCACAGTCACAAGCCTTGACGCATATCTCGCCGCCGTCGGAATATTTGACGGCGTTGTCGAGGATATTGCCGAGCGCCTCGGCTGTCCAGCGCAGGTCGAAGTTGGCGAACAGGTCGGGGGTGCCGGTGTGCGTTCGAGCGGTGTCTGAATCGACGTCGCAGACAACACGGGCGGTGCGCGAACTGGCGTCATTATCGGCGTGGGCGGTACGCGAATCGTAATTACAGTCAGCGTATTCACCATTCACCTCAGCGCCTCCGATATCGCAGACGATACTGATTCCGCGCCGGTCGGCGGCGTCGATGACCGACTCGACCGAGCGCGCGACCAGCTCGCGCACCGAATTCATGCGCGGCGACAGGTTCTCGGCGATGAGTCCGCCCTCGCACTTTGCGAGCTTGGTCAGCGACTCGATGAGGAACTGCAGCTTCTCGGTCTGGCGGTGAATGACGATATCGCCGCGGTCATGCGACAGTTCGGTATACATCAGTATCGACGAGAGCGGCGTCTTGCACTGGTGGGAGATGTCCGACACGAGCGACGATATGTCATAAAAGCCCCTCCGGACGCGCTCCTCGCGGGCTTCGAGCTCACAGAGCCGCGATATCATTCGCCGTTCGGTCGCCGACAGATTCTCGTCGGCGATACAGTCTCTCGAACCGTCGAGTATTTGCTCGAAGCGCCGCAGCACGCGCCGTTCGACCCGCCGGTAAAACAGCCGGTTTACAACGCATACGCCGGTCACTGACAGCACATACGCGGCTATCAGCACGCTCGATTCGGTATACTGCCACGTGACGAAGAACGCGGCCGACAGCAGTCCGAGCAGAGCGAGCGTCGCAATCATTTCGCCGCTCCTTTCCAGATATAGCCAAGACCGTACACTGTGCGTATGCAGTCGCCGCCGAGCTTTTTCCGCAGCCGTCCGACCGCGACCGACAGCGCGCCGTCGTCGATATATTCGTCCGACTGCCAGATACGCTCGTTCAGCGTCGCGCGGTCGAGCAGCCGTCCTTTATTCTGACAGAACAAAGCGAGCAGCTTCTGCTCGGTCGCGCTGAGCGACACCGGCCGCGAGCCTGCCGCGTAGCTGTGCGCCGCAAAGTCGAAGCGGTAGAGCGCGTCCTCGTACATACAGAAGCCTAAGCCGCGGCGGAGCGCGGCATTGATGCGCTCGCGCAGCACCGACAGCGAAAACGGCTTTCTTAAGTAGTCGCAGGCGCCGGCGCGCAGAGCCGTCACCTCGTCAAGCTCCGAGTCGCGTATTGTCAGGAACACGACCGCGATATCGCGCGCCGAAGTCAGCTCGTGGCAGAAGTCGATGCCGCTGCCGTCGGGCAGATTGCAATCGAGCAAAACGAGGTCGAACGCGGTCGCGTCAAGCATACGCCGCGCCGAAGCGATATCCGCGGCGGTATATGCCGCGAGCGCAGAATCGGACAGAACGGCGGCCAGTCCCTCTCGCAGGTCGCTGTCATCATCGACTATAAGCAGATATTTCACAGTCCTACTCCTTTCGTAAGATAAATGACCTGCCATCGCGGCAGTGCCGTCGCGGCAGAACAGCGTTTTTCGGCAAAAGAAATATCACAATGCGAGCCTACTCACTCGTCGTCGCCGGCTTTGAAGTTGTATATCGGGCGGATTATCCTGTCTACGCGCGCGGTCGGGGTGATATTTTCGAGAATCGAGCTCATGTCCTTGTATGCCATCGGGCACTCGTCGAGCGTTTCGCGGCTGACCGACGTTGTGTATATATCCGCCATCTGCTTCTTGTACTCGGAGACGGTGAAGGTCTGCTTTGCCTCGGCGCGGCTCATCAGCCGACCCGCGCCGTGCGGAGCCGAGTAGTTCCAGTCCTCGTTGCCGAGTCCGGTGCAGATAAGGCTGCCGTCGCGCATATTTATCGGTATCAGCAGCCGCTCGCCGTCGCGCGCCGAGACCGCGCCCTTGCGCAGGATTTTTTCGTCGGTGTCGATGTAGTTGTGTATCGTCGTGAATTGCTCCTCGATATGCAGCTTCATGCCCTTGACAATCTCGTCCGCCATCGCCTGACGGTTGAGCTCGGCGAATTTCTGCACTATTTTCATGTCGTCGATATACTCGTCGAACATCCGTCCCGACACATACGCGAGCGCCTTCGGGATATTCGTCTGCTTCAGGTTCTTGAGCTTTTTAAGCTCGCGTGAAATCTCCTTTTCGCGCCCCTCGGCTTTTAGCTGTGCGATCAGCAGCCGGCAGGAGGCTTCGTCGCTGCCGTTCAGCGCGTTGTAGCCGGCTTCCTGATAATAGCGCGCGACCTCGACTCCGAGGTGGCGGCTGCCCGAGTGAATGACGAGGTAGATGCTGCCGTCGTCGTCGCGGTCGCACTCGATGAAGTGATTGCCGCCGCCGAGCGTGCCGATACTGTTATACGCACGGTCGAGGTCGACGTGGTCGGCGCAGTGCAGGCGAGACAGGTCGATATTGTCGGCGTAGCGGTGCGGCTTTTTGCGGATATCGAAGCCGGACGGTATCTTTTCGTATATGAGCTTGTCGAGCTTTTGCAGCTCGATGTGAGTCTCGCGCAGCCGCAGGGTCTCCATGCCGCAGCCGATATCGACTCCGACGAGGTTCGGCACAATCTTATCGGTTATAGTCATGGTTGTACCTATTGTACAGCCCGCGCCGGCGTGGATATCGGGCATCATGCGGATACGGCTGCCGGCGGTAAACTCCTGGTTGCAAAGCTCGAGCACCTGCGCGGTCGACGCCGAGTCGACGACGTCGGTGAATATTTTCGCGGAATTGTATTTTCCGGTGATTTCTATCATGAATTATACTCCTTTTTTACAGAGTGGTCTCATCTTCGGCTTTGCCGAAGATGAGAGAGTGGTCTCCGCTTCGCGGAGAGAGTGGAGAGTGGTCTCAAAACCGCGCAGCGGTTTTGAGAGCTGTGGTAGAAATTCGCCGGAGGCGAATTTCAGATTTAAGAGATAAGAGAGGAAAGAGAGCGGGGAGAGACGAGAGAGGGTCGAGAGAGACGAGTACCGAGCGCGGGGTACACTACGCCTTATTTTGCGCATAGTCCGACAGGATATCGCGGATATCGCGTTCGGATATATTCCCGCCGAAAAGGTCGCCGGACGAGTCTATACAGACCGAGTGGATATCGTTCGGGTCCTCGGCGTAGGGCTGGTCGGATTATCGTTCGGGTCGAAGTATTCGGAGAGGTACTTCTTCGCGTTGCCGCTCGGGAAGACTATATTGCCGTCGGACGAGGTGATTCCGAGTTTTTCGAATTCGGCGAGGATTTCACGTGTGCGGACATTATACGGATTATCGTGGTCAGCCGAGACGAGCCACGCCGGGTGCGAGCGTATGCGCACAGGTATACGTGTATCTGACCCGGCATCCTTAACTGCGAGGGCGAAGGTCATGACCGGCTCGAGCGGTATCGTCTCCTGGTGGAACGCGTCAACTGACAGCAGGATATCGTTGACTCCGCTATCGACGACACGCTTCGCGGCGGCGGTGATTTTCGCCGTATCGCGCGAAAAGAAGCCGTTTGTTATCAGCTGTCGTATCGATATGCCCATCTCGCGCGCGGCTTCGTGTACAGCGCACACGCAGTCAAGGCAGAGCAGCGGCTCGCCGCCGAAGGTCATGACCGACTCGATTTTATACTCACGGCAGAGGCTATGCACCGCGCGGACGGCGGCGGTCTTATCGAGCGACTGACCGGTGGAGGTATGGTCGCCCTCCGAGCAATGGCGGCAATGTCCGGTGCAGGCGAGTGTGACGAGAAACTCGAGGCGGTTCAGGTTTCGAAAAGGTGAAGAAGTCATGGCAGCGCTCCTTACTATAAGAGTGGTCTCATCTTCGCCGCGGGCGAAGATGAGAGAGTGGTCTCCGCTTCGCGGAGAGAGTGGAGAGTGGTCTCAAAACCGCGCAGCGGTTTTGAGAGCTGTGGTAGAAATTCGCCGGAGGCGAATTTCAGATTTTTAAGAGATAAGAGAGGAAAGAGAGCGGTGAGAGACAAGAGAGGGGGAAACAAGAGCGGAGAGAATCGAGAGCGCAGAGAATCGAGAGCAGAGAAACGAGAGTAGAGAGAATCGAGAGCGGGATAGAAACGGGCGCGGGGAGCGGCGGGAAAGCTGCTTCGCTTGGCTCATCACAGCGGCGTTACCTCTATATTCAGGCGTTCGAACAATGGGATTATCAACTGTGGGCGCGACGACATCAGCGTCACTCGTTTCAGCTTCGGGAATTGCTTCAGTTCGGACTCGGCTATCGAATCGACCGAGAATCTATTGTCCTCGCCGTCCCAGAACGGACAGACCTGCGTGTATATCTCGTCGCCGCCGTCCATTTCAAGCTCAGTCACATATTCGGCGAGCCGCGCGGGAACCGGCAGCTTCTCAAACCAGCGCAGGATCTCGGGTATCGGCTCATAGCCCTCGGAGTCAATATCGATTTTGCGGCGTGTATATTCGGCGGCGAACTCATACGCGTCAAACCTCGGCTCGAGCAAGCCCTTATCGTACATCAGGTGCTGCACGACCGCGAGCTTGAAGTTGAGATTCTTAAACACGAGCAGCGGCTCATCCGGCTTTGTTATACGGTACTTATTCGTTTTCTTCGGCTTTGTCGATTGACGGCTCGATGGCTGCCACGACAGCTCGATTCGAATCGGAGACGTCATATCGGCGTCGACTGTATCGGCATTGCCGGTCGCGGTATCGCTCGCTTCATTCAGGTCGGTCAGCATATACAGTCTGAATCCGCCCGACTCGAGTCTATGCAGGCTCGGGGTCAGTTCCTGCCATTTGAGCGTATTGTCGCGGCAGTCTCTCGCACCGATCAGCACGCTGCCGGAGAATTCGCGCTCGGGCAGGATTTTGCGGGTATTGGCTTTGTCCGACAGCGATAGAAACAGTGTGAGCGTGTCGACTGTCTGCTCGTCGCCGGCGAGACTTCCGCGCAGTCCGAGCTCATCCCAGACCGCGAAGATTTTACGCACCGGCGTATGCTCTCCGGCGGGGCTGGTTATATTGTCCTCGTACAGCTCAAGCCGCGCCGGACCGAGCGCATCGGTCAGCGCGTCGAGCGTGAACGGCGGCGTGAAGTCGTGACCGCAGATATTGACGCACCCCTTTTTGACCGCGAATATATATTCCGGCGGCTTTGGCGGCAGGCGGTCGGGGATATACGGATACTTTTCGTTATAGGGTCGCCAGCTCTCGAGCTTTTGCGGCTTATGCGTCCGGCGCAGATAATCAAAGAAGTCGGTCGGATAGCGCAGTATCTGCCCATTATCGCCGAGCGACGCTATCAAGATGCTGCCGTCGGCGAGCGCGGTTATCGCTTCGAGCCGCTCTGTGCCGAACATATCCTGCGTGACGCGCAGCAGCTCATTTGTGCGCGTGTTCCAGAGCTGCGCCAGATCGAGCCGTTTGTCCTCGCAATTTGACATGAGCAGCACCCAGTCTCCGCACAGGCGGCTGATGCGCGCGTCCTCGCCGAGACGCGGCAGATTCGCGATTCTGCAATTGCCGCTGTCCATGTCGACGAGCAGCAGATTCTTTTTTATAGGATTTCCGCTCGTCTCGTGATACATACATATCTGTCCCGCGCCGAAGGGTATGCTGTTCGAGATGTCGTCAAACGGCGCGAGGTCGATGTGGTGGCGCTCGACCTCGCCATCCTCCCAGCGCCAGAGCACCCGATTGCGGCTGTCGGGCAAATACTCGCCGCACGAGAAATACACCCGCCCGAGGCTGTCCTCGCCGAAGCAGTAATTTCTTTTTCCCTCGGGCATTATGAAGTTGTTAAGACTCGCCGGACGCGAAGTGAAGTCGACTACAGCTACATTTGTCCGGTTGCCGACGAAGAGACGCTTCCCGAACCACGCGGTGGTGGGACAGCCGCGGGCGTATGTGCTGCTGCCGGACGCGGCGCTGCCGGCGTTATCGCCATTGATATCGCGCTTGCGGTCGGGTCGGGGCAGGGGCGAGAACATATCGGCGTTTGTCGGCTTGTTTCCGACATAGACCCACATATCCCCGTCTGGTCGCTCGGACGCGGTCGCGGCGCACAATTCACCGTCGGGGGACAGAGTGAGATTCGAGAAGTTATAAGGTCGCGACAGCTTCATGACGCGCGGCGGTCGATATTTCAGCTCGGCGACGCAGCTTCCCTGCCATTCGTTTGACTCATTGCCGCGCCAGACGCCGGCGCCCCAGTCTCCGGAAAACGAGCTTATGTGCCAGCGGCAGAGACCGTGCCGCTCGGATATGTTGTATTCGTCCGCCGGCATCGGCTCGGGTACACGGCGGGACCTCGCGCTCTGACCGACTTTGCGTCCGCGCTGTGTAGCCAGCCGGCAGAACTGACCCTTGGCGCGGCAGTATCGCTCAAACTCGTCACGCTCGCTGTCCGGAATCAGCACAAAGAGGTATATATCGTCGCCGTCGAGGTCGTAGAGCAGCCAGCCGAGCGACGACAGCTCCTGCCCGAGCGCGTCGACTCCCTCGGTGTGCGGAAGTGTGATATACTGCTTCGCGACACTGTCCAGCCGTGGGTCGCGCAGCTCGGGAATATCCCACTTTCCGCGCAGCTCGGACAATGTGTCGGCGATGTCCGAATCGTATTTGATGATATCAAGCGCGTCCTTGATTTGCTTTGTGTAGTCTGACATTTAATACTCCTATTTATGGCTTGCGGCGTATCAGCCGTTTGGCGTACCTGATGTTTAGCGAACTGCCATTTGATATATCATCCGTTTGACATATCTGCCATTTGGCGTATCCACCGCTTGGCGAACTGCCATTTGGCGAATCATCCGTTTGATATATCATCCGTTTGGCATATCAGCCATACTGCTGATATCGGCACCGCGAGACAATCACGCGTCGGTGATATTCTTTCCGTAGTATTTCTTATATATCCGGCTGACGTAATTCGGGTCGGTGTAGCCGTAGAGCGCGGCGGCGCGGTTCAGGTTCATGTGCTCGTTTTTCATCAGCAGGCGGATCTTGTCGAGCTTCATGCGATTTATGTAGTGCATCAGCGGCACGCCCTCCGCCTTTTTGAAGATATCGCAGAGATACTGCGGCGATATCCCGAGGTGGCTCGCGACGTCGCGCTGACGGAGCTTGCAGCTTAAATTAGTGTAGATGAATTTTTTCGCTTTTGTGACATAAATCGACTCGGAGGATTTCATCTGTCCTCGCGCGGGCAGATTGGCGCGGCTCAGGGCTTCGATGAGCTCGAGGAACATTCCCGCCGCCGACAGCTGGTTTTCGGGCGCGAGCGTGTGCTCCTCGATTATATGGTCGATGAGCATCCGCGCCCGAATCGTCGCGTCAGACGCCGGAGTCAGGAACGGCAGGCAGAGTATTTCGGGCGGATATGTCCGGATGTCGCCGTCAGTACAGATGTCGAAGTCTACCTCGAAGCAGACGGTATTGTGACTATGGTATACCGGACTCATGACCTGAAGCGGACTTTTGTATAAATTGCAGATTATGTCGTTTTCGTGCGCCGTATAGGTGTTGTCGCACTGCGACAGGTTCAGCGAGCCGCTTTTTATATAGTCAATCTCAATGCGCCCGCTCGCGGCAGGCAGAATATTTTCATAACAGTCGTTTCCGAAGATATGCGCGAACACTATTTTCGGCAGACCACAAAGCCGGATATTCGGCATAGGATTCATACCTTTCATTGCTGTATTACAGCTTGATTATATCATTTTATCTGAATTTTGTCAAGATATATTAATATAATCAATTGTAATATCGACCGTGTAGACTTATAATATAGTAAAGGGCGGCGACTGTGTGTTTTTCGCCGCGAGCCGCCGACTGCAGCTTTTTCGCTGTTGAAAGGATTTACAGCTATTGAAACGTGAGTTCGATAAGAATTATAACAATGTAATTACGTAATCAATTGAACAAACAATATAAGATTCAAACGACCACGTAGAAACCAGCCGCCGGTTGGGAAGCAGGGTCCCATTAGGCGGCGCATCTCTGTGGTTTCTGACAACAAGCAGTAATATAATCTTTACGTTGTCATAATCATCCACGCTTTGACCCAAATTGTTAAAAGTTTTCGCGGAGGGGGTCTGGGGGAGGCGCCTTTTTCAAAAGGCGCCTCCCCCAGTGAGAGCAAACAGTATCGCAGTATCCCCATCGAACTCACGCTATTGAAAGGAAATGATGAGAATATGAAAACGGCACAGAAGCTGAAGCGCGAATACGCACAGACCCCGAGCGGCAGCTTCGCGCGCAATTATTTCAAGTATCTCGGCTTTCGCCGCGACCTGACCGCGCCGCCCGCCACGGCAAACGCTAACGCGATAGAGGCGCTGTTCACTCTGCCCGAGCCGTATATTTACAAGAACGACTTAATTGTCGGCAGTATACGTCCGCTCTGGAGCGAGGTTGACAGAACCGAGCTTGACTACGCGAATCGCATAGTCGTGAGCTTCGGCGTGCGCGGATTTCTGCACAACGTCGACCACTTCGCGCCGAACTACCGCAAAACGACAAAGCTCGGTATAATGGGGCTGGTCGGCGAAATCGACAAGTCTTGCGCGAACCACACCGAGCCCGACCGGCTCGAGTATCTGTCGGCGATGAAGCAGACCCTGCTCGCGCAGCGCGCAATGATACTACATTATGCCGAGAAAGCCGAATCGCTGCGCGGCGAGGACGGCTACATACCCGAGCGGCTCGATGAGATCGCCGCGCGCTGCCGCCGGATCTCAAACGGCGCGCCCGAGAGCTTCGCCGACGCGCTGCAGCTCGTCTGGTTCTGCCACCTCGCGTTCGTCATGGAGGGGCGCTACGCAATGGCGCTCGGCAGAATCGACCAGTATCTCTACCCGTTCTATCGCGACGATATCGCCGCCGGACGGATAACGTCTGACGAAGCGCAGGAATTGCTCGAGAACACGTTCATGAAGATATACGAGCACCACGCGCTGCTCGGCGGCGACGATGTCGTGAACATCTGCATCGGCGGCATGAACAAGGACGGCGAGTGCGAGACAAACGAGCTGTCCTATCTTGTGCTGCGGGCGGTCGGAGCCTGCCAGGTGCCCGGACCGAACCTGTCGGCGCGGATAACCCCGAACACGCCGGACGATTTTCTCGACGAGTGTCTCGGCGTTATCGGCACCGGACTCGGCTACCCCGCGCTGATGAACGACGAGGTGAACATCGCCGCGCTGAAGCGCTGCGGCTACAAGGACGAGGACGTATACGACTACTGCATGGTCGGCTGCATCGAAAACTTCATCACCGGCAAGCAGCCGCCGTGGAGCGACGGACGCTACGACACCCCGCGCTTTTTCGAGTTTATATTCAATCACGGTCGGGGCATAAACCACCCGTCGGTCGGCGTCGACACCGGCGACGTATCCGAAATCAGCTCGATGGACGAATTCATGCGCCGCTACGAGGAGCAGCTGAAATACGGAGCCGAGGAATACATGATGTTCTTCAACAACGAGAACACGCGCCTGAATCCGAAGGCATATGTGCAGCCGTTTCTGTCCTGCTTCTGCGACGACTGCATCGAGCGGGGACTCGACATAAATATGGGCGGCGCCACATATCCGTCGGTTCACGGAGTCGCGCTGATGGGCGTCGGCACGGTCTGCGACTCGCTGGCGGCAATCGAGAAGGTGGTATTTTGCGACCACGAAGCGACGCTGTCGGAGATAGGCGACGCGCTGCGCGGCAATTTCGAGGGATACGAGACTCTGCGGGAGAAGCTGCTCGCCGCGCCGAAATACGGCAACAATGATCCGTTTGTCGACAAGTACGCGGTCTGGTTTGTCGACTATCTGTACAGTATATTTGAAAACTACCGCACATACGACGGCGGCAGGATATACATAGCCATGGCGGCGAACACATCCAACATCTGGGCGGGTCGGCAGATATCGGCGACTCCGGACGGCAGACTCGCGGGCGAGCCGTTATCCGACGCGGCGTCGCCGACCTACGGCCGCGACAAGCACGGTGTGACCGAGGTTATAAACAGCGTGACGCACCCCGACTACACGAAAGTCGCGTGCGGCACTGTACTAAATCAGAAGTTCACGCCGTCGGCGTTCGAGGGCGCGAACCGCGTAAAGCTGCGCGCGCTGCTGCGGGTCTACTTCAAAAAGGGCGGTCAGGAGATGCAGATAAACTCGACGTCGCGCGAGGTGCTGCTCGACGCTATGGAGCACCCGGAGAACTACCAGAGTCTGGTTGTACGCGTCTCGGGCTTCTCGGCCTTCTTTGTGACGCTCGACCGCTCGGTACAGCTCGACATTCTCGCAAGAACCCAGCAAGAGTAAAAGAGTGGACATGACTTTGCCTTCGGCAAAGTCATGAGAGTGGAGAGTGGTCTCCGATTCCGCACACGGCGGAATCGGAGAGAGTGGTCTCATAACCGCCCGCGGGCGGTTATGAGAGCTATGGTAGGAAATTCGCCGCAGGCGAATTTCCGGCGTGGACGAGACGGAAAGCGGCGGAGATGAGCGGCGGCGGTGACTGGCGCGGATATCTTCGCGGGTCGATTTTGGCGGCGGCTATATGAAATCGGCTGACACATCGCACAGCGGCGGAGATGAGCGGCGGCATATGCTGTCACAATATATGCACGGGTGCGGCTCCGGTCGTGTGCGCGAAATCGTATACAATTATTGCAATCACAACTATGGACAACGAAAACACAAATCCGATTCTACTGAACATATCCGACATACAGCATTTCTCGACCGGCGACGGGGACGGGATACGCACGACCGTATTTTTCAAGGGCTGCAATCTGCGCTGTCCTTGGTGTCACAATCCCGAGACGATATCCGCTCTGCCGCAGAAGCTGCGGCAGGGCGGGCATGACAAGCTCTGCGGACGAAAGCTGACGGTCGGCGAGGTGGTCGACGAGCTGATGTGGGACTATGAGTTCTATGTCGAGAGCGGCGGCGGTGTGACATTGAGCGGCGGCGAGGTGATGTTACAGTCACAGGGCGCGGCCGCGCTCTGCGAGGAGCTTTGCGGGCGCGGCATATCGATAGTCATTGACACCGCGGGAAACGTACCCTACGAGAGCTTCGAGCGGCTGAGGTGCTTCGGCGTCGAATACTATTACGACTGGAAAGCGAACCGCGCCGAATACGAGTCGGTCATCGGCGGCGACTGGGAGCTGATATACGGCAATCTCAAGCGGCTGATAGCCGACGGTCAGCGCGTACTTGTGCGGATACCGCTCATTCCCGGCTTCAACGACTCGGACGAATACATCGACGAGATGTGCTCGTCGCTCAATACGGCGAATGTGAAGCGGGTCGAGCTGCTGCCGTTCCACCGGCTCGGCAGCTCGAAGTACGCCTCTCTCGGACTCGACTACAGGTACAAGGACACGAAGCCGCCGACGAAAGACGAAATTTCAGAGGCGATCCGGCGCTACGCGCGGTATTTTGACGTGAGTGTCGGCGGATGAATGCCGGCACAGACTGACGGGATGAGCGCAAATATTAAAATCATGTGAGTTCGATAAAGTTCTTTAGTTTGGCACTGCTATATTGTTTGTTTTCACTGGGGGAGACCCTTTTGAAAAAGGGTCTCCCCCAGACCCCCACCCGAAAACTTTTGCAGATTTGGGTCA
>ERZ1643251.2083-NODE-2083-length-21087-cov-204.947699_pt1 | contig 21087 bp, 18 predicted proteins | sample MGYA00579261_ERZ1643251 | MGnify/ENA primary metagenome ERZ1643251 (study PRJEB29033, sample SAMEA4952267) | chicken gut metagenome | biome: Broiler Chicken; feature: Gastrointestinal Tract; material: Caecum | place: Ireland | collected 2018 | study: Broiler... | reverse complement strand
ATACTTATTTAGCTGTGTTTTACGGTAACTATCAAAAGCTGTTTGTAGTTCCTTTACAAACTTTTTTCTAAATTCAGGATAAGTTATTTCTAAAGATTTTCTTGTTAGTTTATTTTTCACTTTCATTTCGCTTCGCTCCATTTCAGATACAGGTTCACAAGTTTCACCAAAGGTTCAACTGTTCGCTTTGCAAAAATCATCTTCAAAACCTCGTATGTTATCAAGCTCTATATTGTATCTTTTGCCTTGCTTATCAATACAAGTCACGTAATCTATCTCTGCATCAGCAAACTTGTTTTTCCAAATACAAATTAGCAAGCCGATTTCTTGTGTTTTTAAATTCAAAACCTTTGTTCCATAGAGTGCATAGTCTTTTTCTGTCATTATTCATTCCTTTCAAGTATCAAATCTGAATAGATATCATCAGGCTTTTGTGGGTCTATTAAAAACTCTTTCATAAATACAAATCTTTCTCCGCAAGCGTTTTCACAAATTACAGTGTCGAAGTTGTAGAAACCGATTACTTTGTAATACTCATTATCAGAGCTCTTAAAACCTTTAATCTTTTTAAGCTTGTATTTTTTGCCTAATTCAATCATTGTTACCTCTTATCAGCAATGACATTCATCACTCTTAATGAGTAAAATATCAAGCAAACGCATTCAAAACGTATCATTCAGACACAATCCATTTTCGAACACTTTTTAAATGGTATTTAAACAGGTTTTAAATACCATTTAAAAATTATTGTTGTCAGGATAATTAATAAAATAAGCGTTTACAGTATCAGCATCTCTCCTTAAATTCTCAACTATTGGAGTAAGATTGTACAACTCTTCAATCTCTTGTTGTGTCCTGCAAAAATAATCAATTACAGTAACTGTGTTGTAAATTCGTTCAGCTAATTTTTCTAACTTCCTAAAATCTTTTTGTTTAATCTTGTATTTTTTGCTTTTACTCATACGACCTCCTTTTTAGGTGTCGTATTCATCACTTAAAATCAAGATAAAAGCAAGTTTATACATTAAAATCTGTATTTAATTTGTTTTTTCGTTCTTGCCAATCTGGCATATGAATACTTATGAAATCAAAAAATTGTTTATTATGATTTGTGTATAAAAAATGAGTTAATTCATGCAGTACAACATATTCAATACAATAAGGAGATGCTGAATATAAATATTCATTTAAAGTAATTACATTTTGTTCAGGATTACTAGTTCCCCAGCAGGCTTTCATTTTCCTAATTTTTAATATTGGTTTAGGTTTATTATATTTTCTTATTATTGGATAAAATTTTTCTATTACCTTTTCAAAATATTCTTGCATATTTTTTCTTGCAAAATTTCGATATTTTTTATCAATATTATCAACTTGATTTGTATAAAAAATGATATTCCTATCATTTAAAATGATTTTAAAACTTTGTGACGATTCGATTTTTACATTATAAAAATGTCCTAAAATTTTAACAAAACCGCCATTTTTCAAAATATCTTTATTTTGTAATGGTTGAAGTTTTTCTTGTCTGACATTGTGTTTATAGATCCAGCATTCTTTAGATTTTAAAAACTTGGAAATCTCTTCATCTGTAGTCTGCATTGGAACTGAACACTTTATGTTATTGTTAGGCAAAATTCTTATATTATAGTTTTTAATATTCTTACGTTCTATATCAATTAAGAACCCTTTTTTATCTTTTAATAAATAATATTTTTTCATCAAAATATACTCTTTGCAGTCATTAAAATATCTTCTTCTATTTTATCTAGCTGATCCATATCCAATACAATACCATTATTATCTACAAAATCAAAAATAGCATCTTCAATTTCTTGTTTTATGTTATTTATAAGTACTGTATTATATTGCCACCCTGGTTTTTGGGAATTTCTAAATGTATTTTTTATTAATATTGCCAAAATACCCAGTTGATTATCTATATCATCATTTTCTGAGATTTTGATATTTTTTTCTAATTCTAATTTTATATTTCCATAAAAACCTTTAGCGTCATCATCATCAGAAATAACCGTCGGATATTTATTCCCAACAAACCCTTTTTCGTAATCTCTTTCAAGATCTTTCATTTGTGCTAAATAAGCTTCTTCATTTCTTGTTTTATTATACTCTGCAATAGTTTCGTCTAATCTTTGTCTAAATGTTTTATAAAAAATCGGGTCTTTTTCTCTCGTCTCAGACAGCCTTGTTGCTATATTATATACCATAGCTTCTGCTTTAGCCCTTGAAGAGGGTAGCTTTTCTAATTCTTTTTCCATAGTCGCTTTATCTGATAGATAAAGCGGATTTATTACAATTTCATCAGCCTCGGCTGAAACGAATTGATTTAGTAAATTTTTAATCGAAGATTCATAAACAGAAAAATCAACAGTCTCACCATATCGAAGTTTTATGCCACTTCTTAATTTTTGCAAATAGACATAATCTTTCTGTAATCTTTTAATTTCATCAATACCAATTCCTTCATATACATTATAATTACTTATTGCAGTATCAAGTGAGTTTGAAAAATCCAATAGTTTTTCATAAAAATCTTTTCTTATATCTTCATCTTTAAATAATAATTGTATTTCTTCTGTGTCATCAGTGTTATGTCCTGCAATAAATTGCATAACTTGATCATAGTTGTTATACAGTTCTTTTTTTACATCTTCCGGACCATATATAGTTTTTTTAATATCATCTTTATCAAACTGATTCATTCCAGATTCTTTATCTGTATATAAGTCCATAGCAGAAGTTAAATTTTCAAAAATGCCATAAAAATCAACAATTCGCCCATTCTTTTTACCCGGAAAAACTCTATTTACTCTAGCAATAGCTTGTAATAAATTATGCGTTTTCATTGATTTATCCACATACAAAACTTGTGCAATAGGAGCATCAAATCCAGTTAATAATTTATCTTTTACTATTAAAATATCAATATCTTCACCATCGGTAAAGCTATTTTTTGCCCAATCTTCATAAGCTTCATAATTCATTCCATATAAAGGCTCAATTTCGGTTTTAAAAAATTGCGCAATTTTATCTTTATCACTATTGTTTAATTCTTCACCTTCAGCTCTTGCTTCTGGGGAAATTACTACAGCTGTTTTTAAACCAAGGCTTTTTAGCAGTTTATGTAATTCAATAGCACTTACTCTTGAGGATTCTGCAATCATAGCTTTAAATCCATTTGGTTTAATGTATCTTTCATAATGCTGTTTTATTGCATATGCAAGACAAGTCAACCTAGGCATTGTTGGAGCAATGCTTGTAAATCTACTATATTTACGTTTTAAATCTTCCTGTTGTTGCTCAGTTAATCCAATTAGACTTTGTTCCAGATATTGATCAATTGCATCACTTGTAGTTTTTTGCGGAATTTTACGACCTTCATAAACAAGAGGAACAATAACCTTGTCTTCTTCAGCCTTATTAATCGGATAACTATCTATTAACGGGCCAATCCTGTCATACGTACTTTGTTTTTCTGTTTTTAATAATGGAGTACCGGTAAATCCAATTTTTACAGCATTTGGCAAAACATCCGTCATGAAATTATGAAAATTGCCACTCTGTGTTCTATGGCATTCATCTATTAAAATAAATATGTTGTTGTCATTTAATTTAGTCTTTTGTTTTGCCGCTTTTTCAAATTTATGAATAACAGTAGTAATAAGAGTTTCACCCTCATCTTTTAATAATTCAATTAAACCTTTGCCTGTTTTTGCTCTTGCAGGACTCATCTGCGTATTAGAAAAATTATCTCTTAACTGTTTGTCCAGATTAATTCTGTCATTTACAAGAACAAATCTGGGATTTTTTATTCCTGAATTTTCTTCTTGAGAAACTGCAATAATTTTTTTGACAAGCATAACCATTGTCAATGATTTTCCACTACCTTGAGTATGCCAAATTACACCATTTTTTGTTCCTTTATCATCTTCAAGCTTGATACGTTTAATGGCTTTTCTAATTCCAAAAAATTGTTGATATCTCGCAACTTTTTTTACATTATTATCGTATAACGTATAATATTGTATTATTTCAAACAATCTTTCAGGTGAAAGCATTGCAATTATATTTTTATCTTGTTCTTTTGGAAGTCTTCCTTGAATTAATTCTTCTAACTGTTTATTCATCCAGTCAGTATCTTTTTCCTTCCAAGGTACAAAAAACTCAAATTTTGTTCCACAGGTTCCATATTTAAAACTATGTGGATTCATTGCAACTACCAGTTGAACAAATTTAAATAAATGTGGAATTTCATCAGCTTTCCAATTTTTAATATTTTGTCTTATACCTTCATCAATACTAACTGAAGACTTCTTGCATTCAATTACAACCAGAGGAATTCCATTAACTGTTAAAACAATATCAGGACGCCTTTTTGAGCGGTCCAACTTTTGAACAGAAAACTCCTCTGTAACTCTTAAAATATTCTTTTCTGGATGTTGCCAATCGATAAATTTCAAATCAAAAGAGGATTTTCCGCCATCATACAAATCTTCTTCGTAACTTTTTCCATAAATTAAAAGATCATATATTTCTTTTGAAGTTTTCATCAATCCTGACTGCAAAGGAACATCTATGTCAGAAATTGCACGAGCAATATTACTTGAAGAAAATTGGAATTTTTCACCTTTGTACTCATATCTTTGTTCTTTTAAAAAGTTCATCAAATCATCTTTTAAAATTACATTATATAAATTTCCACGTTGTTTTTCCGCGTCGGTGGGTGATAAATATTTCCAGCCCAATTTTTCAAGCAATTCGATTGCAGGTTCTTGGCTTTCAGGTCTTTCGTTATATTGGTAATGATTTAATGTCATAATTATTTCCTTATTTTACAATTCTATTTCTACAAATGGCAATATTTTCCATTGATCGTATATATTTTCTACTATTTCTCCATTATGGAAAGGGAATGATTTAGAATAACATCCTGAATAACTTCTCTCTCCTTCAATAATTGGAATATAAAAATCCATACTATTTTCAATTCTATAATCTAAAGAACTTTTTATTAAATTAGAACAAACATCATCTTTATGATATAAATATCGAACCGAATATCTGACCGCAAATAAAATGATGTTTGCAGCTATTGCATTAATACAATTTTCAAGAGTCGCTAAATGAAAATTTTTATCGATATTATGTTTAATTTGGTTGTATGCATAATACCAAGAAATTGATTTTGTAGGCTCTTGTTTGTTCCAATTTTCAAAAGGACAACATTTATATGGATTTGAATACCCGACAAGGGATAGTTTATATTTTGTTAAATCTATATAATCAATTAATTTAACATAATCTTGCATTCTATCATTTTTTCCAAAACAGTATTTTTTTAAACTACATTCAAGATCTGAACAGGCTAAAAACAATAGTTCTCTTGCCTTATGACTATATGCTTTTAATCCATCATTAGATGGTTCAATAAATAACAAAATTTCTTGCAGTTTTTGAATAAGTATTCCTAAATCTCTTTTGGCTCTATATGCTTCTTGTACAGAAAAATCTAGCTCTTTTTCTATATTATTTTGCATTAAAGGTTTCCAAATATGCTTATATTTAACTCCGATTTCCATATTTTCTTTTTTTATAATCGGATACTCATAAGCATTAGTGATAATTTTTTCAATATTATAATTTTTGTCACATATAAGTTGTGCTCTTATTTGAGGAGCGAAATCTGCATACTCAACCTGCAAAAAAACATTTTGTTGCTTATGGTTTTCATAAGCAATCAATAACATCCCGTCTTTTTTTGCAAAATAAACATCAGTTTTCACAATCTACCTCCACTGTTCTTACAATGCCTGTCAAAAGCAGTTGTGAAAGTGATTTTTTGAGCTGTTTATATTGTTCGAGTTCTTGTTGTATAAGTTTTATTTGTTTATCTATTTTTAAAAATATTTTGGCAATTTGTTTTTGTTTTTCTAGAGAAGGAAGACTAATTCTTTCTTCCATTAAATTATTCTTTGATAAATTAAATCTTGTTACCCCCTGGGCCAATTTATTTAAAACCACCCTAAAATTGGGGCTTCTAAAATAATAGCCTGCATATTCAGGTATCAATATTTTGAAATCATTTAAGCGATAACCAAAGCAAAAGCTGTTTAAATATACTTCGGCTAAATTGTGCAACCATACAGAAGTCATACCGACTTCCTCTGGGCATTCAGAAGATGTTGTAAAAAATATATCTCCATATTTTACTGTAGCTTGATTTTCGTTTTGCAGTATATTTACATATTCTAATTTGCTTGCATCAACAAAAGTATTGTTAAAAATATTTATATATGGAATGTATGGTTTTCCGTACCCAAAATCTTTTTTATTTTTATTTGACAATCCTATAAATGTTGTACCAAGATTCTTTAGCTGATAGTTATTTTCATATTTTTTAGAAAATGTTTTATCCATCAAATATTTTTTTTCGTTTAATTTTTCTTCTAGTAGCTTTTCTTTTAATTCAATAACCTTATCGCAGCACTTCAAAATCTTCGCAATCTTCTCCTGCTCTTTAAAATTTGTATATGGTATATACAGGCTATTATAAAAATCTGTTTGATTTAATACTCTATTTCTGCCAGCACCACCTGGAGACATATCAGATAACATTTTTTTTATTTTTGGCAATTTTATAATATTTTCATAAAATTTTACACTAGCATTACTATTAAATTCATAAGTAGGAAAACGGTGCGATACCAACAAATTATTATCTTCTTTTTTTACAATTGCAATTGCATGTTCCCAAGCAAATGTTATATTAACAATTAAGTCATTTTCTTTGACCTGAAATAATTCTTCCATTGCAACAGTTTCCGGATTTTCAACAAATGAGTGAAAAGTTCCTTTGGCATGACTTCTTACGCTTAATCGATAATATGATTCACTTGGTTTTTCTACAGAACGTTTAACCTGCCTTGCAATCTTTTTTATAGGTACGATATTCCAGTCATTTGGAATTATATACCCATGCACTTTTTTATAACCCTCGGGAACTTCCCCTCGATTAATTAAATCTATTCTATTTTTAATTTCTGCTTTTTTATTCATTATTATCATCGTCCTCTTTTTTTGACTTCAAAGCATGATTAGGAATAATTTTAATAAAAGCATCTACTCTTTTCATTCCATTCAATTTCTGTACAGCATTTACTAATGTAACCTTACTAAAAAATGGTAAATCAACAGAGTCTTGTTGAGGTTTTGCAATAATTCCAAAAATAATACTATATTCTCGATCATCCTCAAAAGAAAAATCCGAAATGCTTTCTTGGATTTTTTCCTCTACCTTGTGTTTAAAACTTTCATCATTTAATAAGAGGTCAGCAGACACGGCTCCTTGGGAAAATAAGTGACTTAATACACTTGACCCTGAATATTTCTTAATGTGTATTAAAGCATTTTTATCGATATCAAAAACATCGCAAAATTCTACTTTGCTATATTTTCCCCCATGTAATATATTTTTGGCATCTAGACAAAGGGAATGAGGTATATGTTGAGTCAATCTCCTATTATAATCATTTTCTTTAACATCTGTATCTTCTGCATCAATAAATGTGACATCCGTTTCTTTGGTTTTTATACTATCATATTTGTTATTAATTTTTCTTACAAAATCATTATTTATTTCATACCAGTCAGAGTTTATAAGCATATATTTTTTGCCTTGATAATCAATTTCAGCATACAAACACTGGAAAGCATTCCATGAATATTGATCTTTTGTATTATCTGCATTTCTTGCTGAAATATTGAAACTTTTTAAAAAACTTGTTGAAATTACTTCGTCTTCTTCCTTATATTTCAGTAAATCTTCAAAAAATAAATCCGGATAACGGTCTCTTGTTTTTTTATAACAAAAACCACTGATATTATTCCATTCTATTGCTTCGGGAACTGCAATCCATATTTTTTCGGTGTCACCTTCTATATTCTCTAATATGAAATCAAGCTGAGTACACAAATCTATATATAGTTGCGATTCTGCATTTATCAGATAAACATTATCAATCCAATCAAATCCATTTTTTATATATTTTTTTGCAGAATATGCGGCGTACGAAAACCGTAAAAGTTTGTCAATATTTTCTATATCAAATGGAGCATTAATATTTAAACTGCTTTTTCCACTTATGGTTGTTCCAAACATTTTAAAACGTTTTTCATATTTTTTTTCAACGATGTCTTTTCTATTTTTTTTAAAACTGCCTACAACTCCAGTTAGTACATCTGTGTCAAAATCAATATCAAAATCTACTTGAGAACCAACTTTTGATAATTGCTCTGATGTGTGCTTGGGTGTTGATGAAATATTACGTTTATCAATTTTTCTCATATAGTCTGGTGAAATAACATTTAAAACCGTTCTTAACCCAAAATTTGGAACAATTGCATCATTATTGAGCATATGATAACCTGTGCCAAAAGAAATTGCAAAATTCAAACGCAAACTTTCATTATATCGAATGTTTTTTATTAAGATTGCTTGAGAACTAGACGCATTAAAAATATCTCTATTATCGCTATCTTTAAAATTTGTTTTAAAAAATTTAGATACCCATTCTGGAACAACCACAGTTTTCCTGTTATAATATAAACTGCTCCCATCGTCTAGACTAATGGTTTCAATACTATCAAGTGGATCTTTAAAAATTTGTTCCAATTCTTTTCCGTGTTTGATTAAATATATATTTAATTTGTTAACTTTTGCCATTTACTCACCCAATCCTAATTCTTTAAGGGCTTCTGCCAAGTCCTTTTCAACTACTTCAAGCTCAGATTTAATATTTTTGATATTTGTTTGCACTTCTGCAATATCTATAATTTCTTCTTCCTCAAATGTGTCAACATAGCGAGGAATGTTTAAATTAAACCCATTTTCTTTTATTTCTTCAAAAGTTGCAACATAAGAAAATTTATCTGCTGTTTCTCGTTTATTATAAACATCTAAAATATCATCAATATTATTTTGAGTTAGTTTGTTCTGTGTTTTATCCTTGATATATCTGCCTTCACCTGAGGCATCAATAAATAATACATCTTTGTTTGATCTATTTTTCTTAATAACCAATAAGCAAGCAGGGATTGAAGTTCCAAAAAATAAGTTTTCCGGCAGTCCAATTACGGCATCCAAAAGATTTTCTTCTATAACTCTTTTTCTGATAACACCTTCTGAAGCTCCTCTAAATAAGACACCATGTGGAACTACTGCAACCATTCTTCCATCAGGTTGTAAACTGTTTATCATGTGGAGCAAAAATGCCCAATCACCTTTACTTGATGGAGGGATTCCCCAATCAAATCTGTTATATGGATCAAGTTTTGCTTCCATTTTAAATTTTTTGTCTTTGTTTTTTTCTTTTCCATCACTCTCACCACCAGGGTTAAACCCTTCAGCCCACTTATCTTGAGAAAATGGCATATTAGCAACAACTACATTGAACTTCATCAGATTTCCATCACTATCAAGGTGAGCAGGATTTGCTAAAGTGTCTCCCCAAGCTATTTTAGAATCCATAATGTCATGAATAAACATATTCATTTTGCCCATTGACCAAGAAGAACCATTCATCTCTTGTCCATAAATTGATACTTGCTTAACTCCTGCATATTTTGCAGCCCTTATAAGTAATGAGCAAGAACCTGAGGTTGGGTCATAAATACTATCTCCTTGTTTAGGTTTTGCGATTTGTGCCATAAGCTCTGAGACCATCATTGGAGTAAAGAATGAGCCGGCCTTTTTTCCTGCTTGGCTTGCAAATTCACCAATCATATATTCAAAAGCATCCCCAAGAACGTCAGACGCTACTTGATTTTCTTTAACTTCAATCATTGAAGGCCTTAAATCAAGAGATTTAAAATCTTCCAATAAATTTCTTAAAGTTGTAGCTTTTTGCTTTGGGTTTCCTAAATTAGTTTCACTATTAAAATCGACACTTCTGAAAACTCCTTGCAACTGTGGATTATTGTCTTCTATTGCTCTTAAAGCTGCATTTATTTTTTGACCGATTTCAGAATTGAATCTATTCTCATATAAGTAATCAAAGGTTTGCTCTTCACTTAGTACAAATGGCAGTCTTGATTTTGCTCTTTCAAATCTTTGTTCATCAGAATATCTTGATTTTAAATTTTCTACATTTTCTTTGAATGTATCACTCAAATATTTTACAAACAGCATTGATAATACATAATCTTTATAGTTTGCGGCATCAATAATACCCCTAAAAGTATTAGCCCCCCTCCATAACGCTGCTTCTATATCTGCTCTTGTAGTTTTCATTATATTTCTCCTTTGATTAATTTTTCTAAAATAGTTTCATTGTATAGTTTTTCTTGAATAATTAATTCTGACATCAGTTTTTCTTTTCTTGTTATTAAATTTGAAACATTGATAAGTTTTTCTTGTGTTGCAATGTCTGGAATATTTATTTTAATTTTAGCAATAGAAGACGTTTTTATAGATCGCAATTGAAAACCTTCTTCTAATTTTTGTACCTGCTTTGAAAAATCCTTATTTCGCATTACTAAATACAAATACTCAGGTAAAATAATATTTCTAAAAGAATCTTTTAACTTTAAAATACAAAACTGCGATGGAACAACAAGATTTTCTCCCTCACTATTAATTAAACAGCATTTCAAAGGTGTAAACATTCTTACTAAAATATCATTCTTATGTGTTAAATATCTATCAGAAATTTCTTCTTTGCTATCAAAATCATCACATTGAGACAAATCTAAAATTCCAACATCTGTTATTGAACGCAAAGTAATTACTTTATATTTTTGAACTGTAATGTCTGAAACTTTTTCTGCAACATTTCTTTTTATTAATTCAAGTTGCTTAGCACCCGTTCTCGATAAAACAAGTCCGGCTTGGATTTCTACTATTTGATTTAATGTAAATTTTCTCATTTAATTTCCTTTATTGAGGCTAGGGGGGAAAATCCCCCTTACCTCACAGTTAAATTAACGCTTGTGCGCTTCTTTGCAACAGTAAAAACAACCATCAGCACGTGAATAAAACTTCTTTGCATATGCTACAGCTTGAATGCCGTTTTTAAACCAACCGAGAAATTTAACATCAACAGCTAGCTTCAAGAACGCACAATGTTCTTCATGAACTTCATGGTCACCATTTGACTGCGCAGAGTTGTTTACGTAATATTTACGCAACATGCTTTTATCCTTTCCAAAGGGTTGCTACGCAAAACTCTACACTTGATTTTTCATCTTTAATAGTTTAAAATGTAGTTGTGAGGCTAATATTAAACTATTAGTGTAAAGAATTCCTATCGAACAAACCCTTTATTATGTTCATAGGAATTTTTGTTCTACATGCATATTAACATGAAAAATTTTTATGTCAAGTATTTTTACAAATAAATATTTGTTATGCGACAATATTGACATAATAAATAGCGTTATTTATTCTATCAGCAACTTTAGTCCGTGACTTAATTATTAACTTTTTACAAATAAAAATTCATGTAACTTTCGTCTATTGTGTCTTGTTCGATGCCAATGTAGCGGAGTGTTACTGATGGTGAGGAGTGGTTAAAGATTTTTTGCAGGAGTACTATATCATTATATTTTTTATAATAATGATACCCAAATGTCTTTCTTAGCGTATGCGTTCCAATTCTTTCCTTTACCCCAACAGCTTGTGCTGCCTTATTCAAAATTCTATACGCCTGTGCTCTATCAAGCCTGCAATGTTTTTGAGTATAAAAAAGCGGTTGCTCACTCGCCAAACCCTCTACAAATAAATCGATCTCCTCTTTTAAAAACCTATTAAGCGGAAATTTCTTATACTTATTCGTCTTTTTCTCTCTTATTTCAATATAATCTCTGCCTTTTACATCCCCAACATCAAGCGATAATATATCTGATATCCTGAGTCCGGTATTTATGCCAAAGCTGAAAAGCAGTGCATTTCTTGGCTTTTTTGCAAGATATTTTTTAATCTTTTGGATGTCTTCTATCTTTTTTATAGGTTGTACTATGTTCATTTAAAATCCGCTTAATCACAGACAATGTTTGCTTCTTCCCTATAAAAAGTAAAGTCTAATGACACAAAATTTAAACACTATTTAAACGATATTTAAACAGCGTTTAAAAAATGTTCAAAAATTTCGGCAATGCTCAAAATGTACTTCGACCTGCAAAAATCTATTTTATCCTACCTCTATACATTTACCCCAAAAATACAACACAACTTCATTTTGTTGTATTATTTGTATTTTAAAATATTTAGATAATATATTATCTAAATATTGACTTTTTAGTTAAAAAAGTATAATATATTATCCATGAATAATTTTTTATTTAATCCTAAAACTCCTAATGATATAGCAAAAGAATTGGTTGAGAAAATTAAGCAACATAGAAAAAAGCTTAAAATTTCTCAGGCTCAACTAGCAATTAAATCAGGTGTTAGTCTTGGTTCTATTAAAAGGTTTGAGTCCAAGTATGAAATATCTTTGAATTCTTTTATAAAAATCCTAATTGTTCTTAATTTAGAGCAAGATTTGGAAAATTTGTTCACCCAAAAAAACTACAACTCAATTGATGAGGTTATAAATGGATAACTATAAATATTTAAAAGTTTTTTATAACGATATTTTAGTTGGCACTCTTGCAAAAACTCCTGATAGAGTTGTTGCTTTTGAATATGATTCAGATTGGTTAAATAACGGGTTCAGTATTTCACCTTTTAGCTTGCCGTTCATCAAGAAAGTTTTTATTCCCAAATATGACCCATTTGGTGGTTTATTTGGAGTTTTTAATGACAGTTTGCCTGACGGTTGGGGACGGTTACTTGTTGACAGATTATTTTTGAAAAATAAAATTAATCCTAATGAAATAGATAATCTCAATAGACTTGCTGTTGTGCAAGAAAGTGGAATGGGTGCTTTGACATATAAGCCTGAACATAGGTTTGAATTTGAAAATAACATTTCTGATTATGACATTCTTGCTCAAGAGTGTTCGAAAATATTAGAATCCCAAAATTCAAACAATTTGGACGAACTTTTTGTCTTAGGCGGCTCATCCGGTGGTGCAAGACCAAAGATTTTAACATCGATTGACAACGAGGACTGGATTATTAAATTCCCATCTTCATCTGATCCTAAAAATATTGGAGAAAAAGAATATCAATATTCACTATGTGCAAAAGATTGCGGAATAAATATGACTGAAACAAGGCTTTTCCCTTCTAAAATTTGTTCAGGATATTTTGGGATAAAAAGGTTTGACCGTAAAAACCGTAAAAAAGTTCATATGGTATCAGTTAGCGGACTTTTAGAGACAAACCACAGGCTTCCTAATCTTGATTACAATACATTGATGAAATTAACACTTGAATTAACAAGAAATTATCGGGATGTTGAACAATTATTCAGGTTGATGTGTTTTAATGTATTTGCTCATAATCGAGATGACCATTCAAAGAATTTTTCTTTTCTTTTTGATGATACAAAAAAAGAGTGGCACTTATCTCCTGCGTATGATTTGACTTATAGCTTTTCATTTAATGGGGAACATGCGACAACAATTAATGGCGAGGGCAAAAATCCGACTTTAGATGATATTGTAGCCGTGGCAAAAAATATAGGACTCAAGGAAAAATTTGCAAAAGATATTGCATTTGATATCCAAGAAAAATGTTCAAATAAAAGATAAAAATTGGAAAAGATATAATTTATTTTGGAATTATAAAAGTTTTGATATACACGTTTTTGATGAAGGAAAATATTTAGCTCCAGTAATTACCCGGGGGGAATATGTTGAAAAAACAGCAGAACAACACTTCCATTTTCGTTTAATATACACCATGCTGCTGCCGATGGTTATCATCTTTCAAGATTTTTTACTGAATTGCAAGAATTACTAAATTCTTTTGAAGACTAATTTGTAGGATTAAACTTTTCTTATAAAATATCTATCTTATTGAGTTTTTAATCTATTATCAGAAGTTCAATTATAAGAGCTTCGTTTTCTCTCCTTAATAATAACTTCTTCATAAATAGTTGTAGATAATAATTCTTGCTTAAAACTTTTTATCTGCTGATTTTGAATTCATACCCGACTTCCGGTACGGACGGGGAAAAAAACATATAAATCCTGCTTTCTTTCCCCGCCCCGGGAAGCACACTAATTATTATATCCCAAACCGCATGCCTGCATATTGTAACATGCCGGGAATAACAATTTACTGCTCCAACCCGGTTTCCAATTATTGGGATCAACACCGGACCAATTGCCGTAATGCCCTGTCGCGGATACATGACCTAATACATAAGAACGTTTATATTTGTTATAATCCGTACAAATCCCTTGATTATAAGGCATACACGTCCAATTGTCATTTTTATCATAGAAATAGAGCCTTTGATAACCGGAACTGCCGCTAAACGCTACAACCGCACTCCCGTTATCTCCGTTCTCCAACCGATACCCTCCCTTGGTTGAAGTCACATATTTCGTATTACCGGCATCGGGGAAACATACGGAAGAGCCCGGCCCCAGATGAAGACTGCCATATACGATCACCTTACTGTCCTTACTGATATACATCTTGCCATAATCGGAATCATCACGTATCATGCTTGGCCACCGATAAGATTTACCCCCAAGTGTCAACGTAGAATTTTTCAGATAGACGCCGGGAGTCTTTTTGTAACAAGTTCCGTTCAGTTCTACTCCGCCTCCAAAAGAAGTATTGGCCTCTCCGTTATTATGAGGTTGAATATGAAGCAACGATAATTGAATATTAGAATCTAACAAACCGACGCTGCATTGTGACCATATTTTTCCAACCAAACCTGTAGAACTCTTGAACAAAACAGTACTCTTTGCAGCACAGTCAAAATCGTTACTGCTTCTACCGGAAATAGTTGCATTATCAAAAATTATCTTCCCCCACTCTCCGCCTATATAGAAATTGGTATAAGAACTGCACCCTTCATTATTTTTTAAGTTACCTTCATCTGAAGTGAAACAGCCTCCTCCCAAGTACAAAGATATGCTGCCGGTTAATGTTAAGGTAGATTTGTTCAAAACATTAATTCTGTTCCTGTTACCGTCAAAAGCGACATCTTTCCAACCCGAACGTTTAGAAGTTTTTCTCATTTCACAAGAATCAGTTAAACCCAATTTCTGAACATAACTCTTGGTCGCAGAATGAGAAAGCGAAATATTTTTCCATGTATGACTGGTTCTGAGTTGATAATCTTCGGAACCGTCACCATCCCCGCTATTCAGAACAAACGTAATGTTAACATCCGACAAATCGACATCCAAAATATAATTCTTCTTAGTAATTCGCTTGTTGCTGAGATATACCGTCGGGCGATAAGAAGAAGTGCGGTTTTCGCTGCAGCTGCTGTAGCGGCTGCTGTCAACATCATAAAGCGCATTGATGCCGTTGATCGACACATAGCTTTCTTTAGCCATCTGAGCATGTCCCCAGTCTCCTTCCCCCATCTCGCCCTTCGGCAAACCGACATCGCCGATCAGATACAAATGTTTTCCCTTGCTGTCGGTGCGTACAAAACCGTAATTGCCCTTGCTGTCAACGATATTGTTGTTGACTGTCAGATAGCCCTGCGAAATTGCACCTCTCGCCTGTTGTTCACAGGTCAGCTTGCAGCGGTAATAGCCAAGGTAATTGCTGGTGCTGCCGCCGCCGTTGTAGCTGCCGCCGAGGTTGCAGGGAATAACCGTTCCCTGTACGCCGTCCTTGGTACAGGTCGACGGCAACTGTTTCGAATATTCCGTCATGTCCCACTTGGCGCAATAACTCTCCGCACTCCAGCGGCATTTGTAGAAACCGTACGCATACGGACACGCTTCGTAGGAATCTTCGCAGCTGGTCGGATAGCGGCCTTTGTCATAGATCGTACTGTTCGTGTCGTAATAGCAGGTTTGCGTGTAACAGTCTTTGAAATAACCCGCGTTTTCACACTCGTCTTCCGCCGACTTGCACGAACTGTAAAGCGTCAGACCGCCCTGCTTACAGCTTTTGGCGCCAGGCGCGCCGCCGTACGTACAGGTACGGTAGTTGCTCGGACACTGGCAGCTGACGCGCGTTTTGCCGTCGCTGTCACGGCAGCTCTCAATCTGCGTCATGTTGTCCGGACATGAGCCTTCATAAGGAAAATAGTTGACGTCACAAACGCATTTATTGTAATAAACCGTGTCGGTGGTGCTCATGATGCACACCCCGCCGCCCGGCTGACAGGCGCTTGATGCCTGTGAACTCCAGTCGGCCGGGGTTTTGTATTCGCTGTTGCATTTACATTTGAAAAGGCTGCCGCATTTGTCGGCTACCGTTTTGCCCTCCGAATTTTGAGTTTTTACCGTTTCCAGGGGAAAAACGCAGGCCTGATAGGCATATTCCGAAGGGCAGCACCTGACGTATCTGGCATCATAGGGACAAACGCCGCCCGGGTTAGCGCAGGCGCTGGCCAAAGTATCGTATTTTTCCTGTCTGCAAAGGTCTTCGTTGGGCAATTCCTCTGCCGGTTCAAAACTGCCGCCGGCACCGCAGTTTTCGTCGCCGACGAAACAGACCTTAGCCGAAGCCGGCGCCGCACACAACAGGTACAGGCACGCGGACAAAAGTCCCAATCCCATGGTTTTATACAATATTTTCATGACCTTTCCCCTTTATCCATATATTTCGTTCAGGTGATGTAAAATATTGTACGATAGATAGTTATAGAAATTTTCTCCGCTTTCCCTTGTTTTTTCGTCTTGATTTCCGCCGCATTTTATCGTACCTTTTTCCGCTACAGGGAAAATCAAACAAAAAACATTGTTTTTCAACGTATTAACAGACGCAAAAGCACGTTCAAACACAACGAAAAACCGGCCTTTCGGCCGGCATCAGTCAATCGGTCAAAAAGCTCACCGGCTTAACCAGTCGTTATAATGCTTACGATTGCGGATTGCCGTCTGCGCCTCATGCGGCAGGCTCTTGAAAATCCGTTTCGAGGCCAGCCGGCGTTTATGCGGCAGTTCCAGGCGTCCCCATTCGGTGCGGTTATAAACCGGGAACATCGCCTGCATACACTCGTCCAGCCCCTTATAGCGCTCGCCGGAAGGAATGTCGGTTAACCGTGCCAGCGCACGGTCATAGGCTTTCAGCTGTTTTTGATAATCCGGTTCGTTTTTTGCCTTGTCCAGCAAAAAGCGGAAATCGCTGCGCGCCATTTTCTCCACCGCTTTGACGCATTCCCGATACTGCGGATAAGTTTTCGGCAGCAGATTTAAGGCCCGCAGGCCGTAATTATAAGTTTCCCCGGTGGTTCCGCCCATTTCCGGCAAATGATGAATTACGCTGCGCAAATGGTTGGCAAGATTATGGTTTTGCGGACAGTTGTTAATGAATTTTTTGGTATGTCTGCGCCAATCAAGCAAATCTTCCGCCGTCCGCTGGTCTGCCTGCATCATCGCATAGGCAAAATACATGGTATATTCGTCACCGAGAGCAGGCTCTTTCGGAAAAGTCTTTTTCAATCCGCCGATCAGCTGCCGCAGTTCCTCCCCGTCAACCAGCAGGTTAAAACCCGCCGTCAGTTCATCGGCGCTTTGCACCCGCCGATAATGTTCGATAAGTTTGACCTTAAGGTCTTGAAAAGTTTCTGCCATCGGACAGTTCCGTTATTAAAAAATTACAAGTCTTTTACCATCCGCGCAAAGGTAATGCCGTTTTCCTCGAAAATATCGCCTTCCTGCCGGTAGCCGAGTTTCTCGTAAAAATGAACGACTGACAGCATCGCATGCATGACAATCCGTGAATATCCCGCTTCCCTGGCGCGTTTTTCGGCATATTTTACCATCTCGCGGCCGACGCCCTCACGCTGATATTTACTGTCCACCGCCACCTGCATCAGCCGGATTTCCTCATCGTTGACCGGCACCAGCATCAGTCCGCCGACCAGATTGTCATCCAGACTTTCCACACAGCCGATATGCAGATAGTTCATTTCCTTTTCGCGGTACATATCCAGAAATTTCAAACCAAGCGGTTCAAGCAGGACCTTGTAACGCAGTTCCACCAGCTCGTCATAGCGGGAAGAACCAAAATCGACGTCAATCATTTTTCTCATCTCAAACCTCCTGTCCGGATACATATTTATTGTTAGCATATTTTGCGGCCGTAATCAATATTATATTGCCTAATCTTTTTTTTTGCCCTATTTATGGGTATTAATACGGATAATTCAAGACAGGAAAGACATGGTTCACGATTTAAATCTTATTCGCAACTTTGCCATCATCGCCCACATCGACCACGGAAAATCGACCCTGGCCGACCGTTTGATCGAATACTGCGGCGGCCTTTCCAGCCGCGAAATGCAGGAACAGGTGCTCGATTCCATGGACATTGAGCGCGAACGCGGCATTACCATCAAAGCCCAGACCGTCCGCCTCAACTATACCGCGGAAGACGGCAAAACCTACCAGCTCAACCTGATGGACACCCCCGGCCACGTTGACTTTTCCTATGAAGTCAGCCGCTCGCTTGCCTCCTGCGAAGGTTCGATCCTGGTGGTCGACGCCACTCAGGGGGTGGAGGCGCAAACGCTGGCAAACGTTTATCTGGCAATTGACAACAATCACGAAATCATCCCTGTTCTAAATAAGGTTGACCTGCCTTCGGCCGAACCGGAAAAAGTCAAACGGCAGATTGAAGACGTCATCGGCCTCGACGCCTCCGGCGCGGTGGAAACTTCCGGCAAAACCGGCTTCGGCGTACCCGCCCTGCTGGAAGCGGTCGTAACCCGGCTGCCGGCGCCCGCAGGTGATGAAAACGCGCCCTTGAAAGCGCTTTTGATTGACAGCTGGTACGATTCCTACCTCGGGGTCATCATTCTGGTGCGGATCAAAGACGGCATTATCCGCAAAAAACAGCAAATCCGCATGATGGCCGCCGGCACCGTTTATCAAATTGACAAAGTCGGCATCTTCACCCCCAAAATGCAGGACGTCGACGCGCTTTATCCCGGCGAAATCGGCTTCATCACCGCAAGCATCAAAAGCGTCAGCGACTGCCGCGTCGGCGATACCATTACCGACCACCGCACGCCCTGCGAAGCGCCGCTCACCGGTTTCAAACCGTCTGTCCCGGTGGTCTTCTGTTCAATCTTCCCGGTTGACAGCAGCCAGTACGAAAACTTAAAAGACGCTCTCGCCAAACTGAAATTAAACGACGCCAGCATCGACTATCAGAACGAAAACTCGGCCGCGCTCGGGCTCGGCTTCCGCTGCGGCTTCCTCGGCCTTCTGCACATGGAAATCATTCAGGAGCGTCTGGGACGGGAATTTGACCTTGACCTTATTACCACCGCGCCCTCGGTTGCCTATAACCTCAACATGACCAACGGCGAACGGCTCACTCTCTGCAACCCGGCCGACATGCCCGATCTTTCGACCGTGCGTTCAATCGAAGAACCGGTGGTGCGCGCCACCATTCTGGTGCCCGACGAATATCTCGGCGCGGTTTTAAAACTCTGCAACGACCGCCGCGGCGTACAGGAAGAACTCACCTATGCCGGCAGCCGGGCAATGGTGGTCTACAAAATTCCCTTAAACGAAATCGTTTTCGACTTTTACGACCGGTTGAAATCAATCACCAGCGGCTACGCCAGCTTTGATTACGAAATTGTCGGCCATCAGGAATCCGACCTGGTCAAGGTGCAGATTCTCATCAACGAAGAACCGGTCGACGCACTGGCTTTTCTCTGCCACCGTTCGGAAGCGGAAGCCCGCGGCCGGCAGATTTGCGAACGCTTAAAAGACCTGATTCCCCGGCATTTGTTCAAAATTCCGATCCAGGCGGCAATCGGCGGCCGCGTCATCGCCCGCGAAACCATTTCCGCCCTGCGCAAAGACGTCACCGCCAAATGCTACGGCGGCGACATCACCCGCAAACGCAAACTGCTTGACAAACAAAAGAAAGGCAAACTCCGGATGCGTCAGTTCGGCAAAGTGGAAATTCCGCAGTCTGCCTTTATCGAAGCCTTGCGCATCAGCGACAAGTAAATCTCATTTCATTTACCGCTTGAGAAACAAACGAGGATTTATTATAATTACAGAAAATTATTTGGGAGGACCGTTCATGAAATTACCGATTTTGTTAATCACCGGGCTGATGCTGTTCTATCCGGCCGCCGGCTTTGCCCAGTCCGTCGAAGGCGTGCAGTCTTTCAGCCAGCCGGAAGGTTCCTGGAAACGGGAAAATCAGGCGACGGAAGAAGAAGTCAAACCCCAGCAGCGTTTTTACGACGAAGCCGGCAAGTTTGCCATCGATAACATCGTCAACGCCGAACAGGTCTTCTGTTATGAAGTTTTTCCGCAAAACAACGAATATGAAGGTTACACGCTGGACGGTTTTCCGATTCGCGGTTTCTGCGGCGTAATGGGCGAACCGGTGCGCGACATGGTAACCAAATATTTTCTCGGCACCGAAGGAAACGTATTGTTTGACCAGGCCGAACAATGCGTTATCCAGCCCAAAATCATCATTCGTTTTGTCCGCGGCGTCGATTACACGGACATGCTGATCTCTTCGCCCTGCCATTCGTTCGCCATTTTCTACGGCGGGGGCGTTCATGTATACAACTTCAAACCGGGGGCGGCAATCATCGACGCCATGCTGAAGGCGCTCGGCCCCAAACATTCCGAATTCGTGTCGCCGTCGCTCTTAAACCAGGTGCTGCCGATCGGCGTCATTCAAAACGAACAGCAGCGTAAAATCGTCAACAAACGCAGCGAACCGATCCGCAAGTGGGAACAGAAAACCAAAGCGGAAGAAGCCAAGCGCGCGGCGGAAGAAAAGAAAAACAACAGCGGCTGGAACAAGCTGAAAATGAAACCTTTCGGCCAGATACAGTAACTCGCCGACGACGATAAAACTGCTCAATGCCCTCCGAAACAGTTTCGGAGGGCATTGCATTTGTCCCCCCTTTTTTACATCACGGACAATGCGGTCCGGTCGACAGTTCGCCCCGCTTTTCCTCTCCGAAAAAAAACGGTTTTCCTGCA